>Ga0209712_10002071_pt1 | contig 16775 bp, 16 predicted proteins | sample ArcOceMetagenome_FD_187443 | JGI IMG/M metagenome (GOLD analysis project Ga0209712, IMG submission 187443) | Marine eukaryotic phytoplankton communities from Arctic Ocean - Arctic Ocean - Greenland ARC118M Metagenome (SPAdes) (version 2) | ecosystem: Environmental > Aquatic > Marine > Oceanic...
CTTGCTAACGTTCTTCAAATTAGCCGCATTAAATACGCATCCCACGCTCATAATACAAAACAAAGCAGTTACGGCTAAACCAAATGTCCACCGAGAAAATCTATTCATAAAAGCATACCTTAGTAATATAGTTAGTTTTTAAAGCATAACGCTTCGAATATGCGGCGCGCGCTGTTTGCGCGTCGGCCATAATTTGTTTGTTATACATACAGTTACAACCCTTTTTGCCAACGCTGAGGGTAAACACCTTTGAACACAATATTTATAAACTCTTGTTTACTCAAATGCCCTTTTTTTAGCTTAATGCCAAAATAAACGGCACCAGACAACACACAAAACACATATAAAGAAAACAACAGTGAAAAAACGCATAAAGCGAATACAGTAATAACCAGAACATTATCATAGCTTCTTAAAGGGACATCAGATTCAATACCAAAATGAGTCGCAATAACAAAAAATAAGTTATAGGCAAAAATAAAACCAAGCAAACAGCCAACTCCACCAACTTTTGCCGATTGTGAGTAGAAATATGGTTTTAGATCTAACTGGCTCTTTATAGCCCTAATTAAGATACTGATGCCCTCAAGTATGTATAACAATATTAATAAGACGCAAACATTCGTGTTTAAACACGGATGTTTGCCGTATACCTATTTCTGGTTATTTTAGCCACATTGGGTAAGTTATTACAACACAAAGAGTTTTTCTGGTTACTATAATTTGAAGCTGCAAAAATACGGCGATTATACAAAATATTGCATATATACGGATGTGGAACTCAATATGTATATAGATACAGCCTAATTAATGACGAAGGCATAAAAGTTATTATTCGATAAAACGGACGCCGCGAGGGATGGCGGAAAGTGTCAGCGCATTAAAAAAGATTAACGGGACACGGCTACTAAACCAAAAACGTTCTGTCTGCGATAGAACAATCGCTTATTGAAAAATAATAAACAACAAATTGAACTTATGCTGTGACTACTCCTCTGACTATATAGTTTTATGTGTGTTCTCATTTTTAAGCCTGATTTCCCATCAGGCTTTTTTTTTGCCATTTTTCGACTTCCCCAGCTTTAACTCGATTCTTCGTCGGCAATGCCTTCAACGCGCAGCCGATGATCTTGATTTACCATCGACTTAAGGCTCGCCACTTATCAAGTGAATTTAGTAGGTACTGAAGTACCCTTCCTTACTGATGTACACACTTCAAATTGGTTAATCACACATTCCTGATGATCGGCACCGAAACCTGATTTCCATGTCAGGTTTTTCAGCTGGGCGGAGCCCTGCGGCTAAAGAAGCCAGCAGAACCCAACGATCCCAATTAAAATAAACCTAAAGAAATTTGCACTATTTTAAAATCACTCGTACCATTACAACACATGGAACAAGTGGAGCATGTTAAATCTTATGCAAATAACAATCGATATTGATGACCCCATGCCAATTTTTTCTCAGTTAGTCGTACAAATTAAACAAGCGGTAGCTAGCGAAAAAGTGAAGCCTGGTGACCCACTGCCTTCCATAAGGCAGTTGGCTAACGATTTAGATGTAAACAGTAAAACGGTTTCTAAGGCATACAAGTTATTAGAGAGAGACGCCGTTATTCAAACTAGAGGTTACCGTGGAACATTTGTACATCCTCAGGCAAAAGACAACTGCCAGATTGACCTTAAGGCTTGGATGACAAACCAATTTGAAGAGTTTATTGCAAAAATGAAAGACGCTGGGGTGACAGACTCTGAGATGCGGATCACTTTTAGCAATGTATTAAATGACAAATAATTTCGCTCTAGGCAAACCGGCTTAACAATTTTTATTATTACCAAGGACATGATTATGTGGATTGAATTCATATTTTACAGCGCTTTTTTAAGCCAAATATTACTAATTTCTTACCATTATCCAAAACGAATATTGAGCCGTATGGATTGCATATTTGAACGTTGCCCAGCAGATAAATACGCAAAGTTATATCCCAATGGTTATGAAAAGACATTGGAAGGAAAAATCCTTTATAAATTGCTCAATACCATTATCTTGGTTATGGGTTTAGTTGTTTTTGTCACGTTTATTATTGCCAACCAACAAGGCAATATTGAACTCAAGGACATGAACTTTTTACCCTTTGCTTTTGGTATTCTGCAGGCCTTACCTTTCCTAATTTTAGAAGTATCAGCACTGAAACAATTGAAGTTGATGCGCAATTTAAATGACCAGTCGAAACGTCAGGCTGAACTTAGCCCAAGAAGTATATTTAATTACGTATCGCCAGTTCGGTTCTTTACTGCTGTTGTTATGTTTTTTGTTTCTACCTTGGTTATGTTTAGTTTTAATGACTTTAAAATTTCAAGTGATATCGCTATATTATTTGGCTCAATGATTTTCTGTAACGGGCTATTTATTGGGCTCGGTTATTCACTACTACACGGTAAAAAACTAGATCCACACCAATCACCAGAAGATAGAAACAAAATGACAACAACAGTGTTTCGTTCTTATACCTCTGTGAGCATTCTAGTCAGTGTATTTTTTATTATAAACAGATGTGTAGACTATTATTCGTTAGACAATTGGGAGCCGTTATTTAACAGCTTATATTGGCAATGTGTGGTGTTACTAAGCACCGGAGCCATGCTTAAGTTTACTAAATTAGAAGAAGTTAATTATGACGTGTATAAAACAAATACCTCTAGTCACACATAGTTTTATGTATTGCTGTGATATGCACCTATGAGAGGCTTTAAATGATTGAAGATAATAAAGATAAGACAACTAATACTAGCAATATGGGCTTATCAATAGCTTTGGGTGCTGGACTTGGCGTTGTTTTTGGTGAATTTGTGTTTGATAACGTTGGAGTTGGAATAGCTATTGGAGCAGCGCTTGGAATTGCATTAAGCAGGTTTAGTAGAAGTAAATGAAACCAATGCGCTAAATGCAAAGGAACCTAAAAAAAGTCATTCAATAGGACAAATAGCAGCTAGCTGTTGTTTGTCCTATTGAATGACTTTTTTTAGCCCGCTATTTTTTGCCTCTTAATGTTGCTTTATAAAGAATTTAAATTAATTATTAAATCAAAATATATTGATAGACAAAGCTCGAGACAACTATAAATCTAAAATTGATAAATCTAGATAAGCACCCGCATCAGCTGGTGTATTTAATCTAGGTATTGTGCCAATAAATGGTGCATCTAATAGAGCTTTTAAACTATCGATGTTGTCGTCTAAAAACGGCATTTTAGGATCGACTTGATTAGCCACCCATCCTGTTATTTTTAATCCATCATTGCGGATACATTCAGCGGTTAATACTGCGTGATTTAAACAACCTAAACGCATACCCACAACTAAGATGACTGATAAGTTTCGTTCAACCACAAACTCGGATAAATATCGGGCTTGGCCTTCATAATCGATGCCTAGGGGCAAACGCCAGCCCCCAGCGCCTTCGACCATCAACACGTCAGGCTTTTTTTGTAAGATAGCATTAAACCCTTCGCGAACCGTATCAACAGAGATAGGTTGGGCAGTGTTGTCTTGATTTAAATTCTGAGCGGCTAAATGAGGTGCAATAGCTGCTTCAAATGCAATAGGATTAACTTCGTCGTAACTTAAATCAATGCTTGAATGCTTTTGCAAAGCCATGGCATCTTCATTACGCAACCCTTGAGACGTAAGCTCGCAGCCGGCAGCAATAGGTTTGTAACCAGCAGTCAGCAACCCTTTTTTATTGAGTAGAATAAGTAGTGCTTCGGTGACAAATGTTTTGCCAACTTCGGTATCTGTACCGGTTACAAAAAACGCGCGGCGTTTAACTGATAAATGTCCCATAAAAATCCTATTCAACATAGAGTTGAGGTTATTTACTGCATTGTAGAAAACAGACCTGATATGTCAGCGGAAGTTGCATGTTTTCGGCATATTTCTGCTGATAATAAGTTTCAAGATATTGCAAAGTATGTCGATTAAAAACATTTTTGCTTTTAGTCTTATTGTGCTCTGCTGAATATTGGCTTGTTAATACCACATTGGCGCCAATGGATTTAATTGAGGACAATAACTGTCTAATATTTTGGTGCCAAGTAACGTATTTTTTTTGTTGCATAGTTACCTGCAATCCTTGGGATTTTGCCGCGTTATACCATGTCTGTGCACTAGCAAAACGATTCACATGGCGCTCACTATCAATTGTTTGCCAGCAGTCATTCAGTTGATTAAATGAGCCGTCACACATAATAGCCAATACTGAATGTGAACCAGATGACATGACTCGTGCTATTTCGGCCATCACTTTTTTCTGATTGTCTGACCATTGCAATACCATCGACGAAAATACCATATCAACTGAATTATCTGCCATCGGCAAATAATCTGCGTCACCTTGTAACCAACAAATCGATGGGTCGCCAACTAGGTTATTTTGTTTGGCATATGCCAACATGCCAAAAGCCAAGTCTATTGCGACCAAATTGTCACACCGAGTTGCAAGTTGCTGACTAATACGACCTGTTCCACAGCCTATATCCAGTCCACTTTTATAGTGAGATGGCACATAAGCCATAGCATCAAAAGCAATATCCAGTTGCACATCCGCGGCTGAATTATATGTATTCGCGGCGCGACTAAATTGCTGGGCGATGCGAGATTTGTTGCGACTGGCGCTAACGGTGTGAGGAGAGTCAGACATCATTTATATGTTCTTTTTTTTATCGAGTAATACAATTTGCAAACCATCGACTAACGCTTCGATATCACGGGTATCATGTCCTGCGGTTAATGTAATCCGCAGCCTATCGGTATGTTTTGGCACAGTGGGGTAGCGAATTGCAGAGACCCATAGGCCTAATGCTTTTAATTTCTCACTCACAATCAAGGCTTTCTCCGAATCACCTATTAACAAAGGTTGAATAGCGGTATTTGAGGGCATTAATGTTAACCCTGCTTGGAAGGCTAAGGATTTAAATTGTTGAATGCGCTCGGCAAGAATTATTCTACGCTCAGCACTTTGTTTGGCTTGTAAACTGATTAACGTCGCATAGGCTTGTGCTGCAGGCATCGCGGTACTGTAAATATAATGTCTGGCAAAGTTAATCAGATAATCGATAAAGTCATGACTTCCAGCAACAAATGCACCCGCTGTGCCTATAGCTTTGCCAAACGTAGCCATCAAAATTGGAACTTGTTGTTGTGACAATTTGTGGGTTTCTATCACACCCCTGCCATGTTTACCCAACATGCCAAAGCCATGGGCATCATCTACCATCAGCCAAGCGTCAGCTTGTTTGCTCAGCGTAACAATTTTATGTAAAGGTGCTTCATCACCATCCATACTAAACACACCTTCAGTGGCCACTAAAGTATTTTGTGCTTGTTGTATATCAGAAGAATTCAATAACATTTGAAGGTGTTCAATATTATTATGTTTAAAACGGGTTAACTTGGCGTTTGAAGCTTGTGCACCTTCAATAAATGAAGCATGCATTAATTTATCGGCAACGATCGCGTCTTTGTTGTTTGAATGACTTTGATTAAAAGCAGCTTGGCCAAAAAGGGCTTGGCAGACTGCTTGGTTAGCAGCAAAACCAGAATTAAACAGCAACACTCTGTCGCGCTTGAGTTCAGATGCTAGATATTCTTCCAAAGCCTGATGAGCATTAGTGTAGCCAGTGACTAAAGGTGATGCACCACTGCCGCCACCATATTCACTAATGCCATCAACCCAAGCTTGCGCCACCACACTTGAACGGCGCATAGCTAAATAGTCATTACTAGAAAAATTGATATAATGCTGACCACCAATTTCAATCAGAGGTCCAGTAGCAGAATCAATGGTATGCCGAGTTCTAAAAAGCCCTTCACTTCGGCGCTTGTCTAAAGCCGAAGCGATAAAATCAAATGCCATTAGCTTGTGACAGTTTCAGCTAGTTTAGTAGACGCATCGTAAAATAAATTTTCACTGGTCTTATCTTCAATTTCTTCTAACAAAGCAGCTTCATGAGCTTCATCTGAATAGTCACGTGTTTGCGCAGAATTGATCCCCAACTTCCTAAATAACGTCACATCTTCATGGGTTTCCGGATTAGATGTGGTTAACAACTTACAACCGTAAAAGATTGAATTAGCGCCGGCTAAAAAACACATGGCTTGCATTTGTTCATTCATCGCCTCGCGTCCAGCAGATAAACGCACATAAGATTTAGGCATCATCAACCTAGCAATAGCAATGGTACGAATAAACTCGAAATAATCTAAGTCTTCAACATTTTCCATAGGCGTGCCTTTCACTTTGACTAGCATGTTGATTGGTACACTTTCTGGGTGATGTTCAAGATTAGCAAGTTGCATCAACAAACTAGAGCGATCAGAGGTAGTTTCGCCCATACCCACTATGCCACCAGAACAGACATTCATGCCTGAGCTTCTGACGTTTGCTAAGGTATCTAATCTGTCCTGATAGGTGCGAGTGGTAATAATATCGCCATAAAATTCTGGAGATGTATCTAAGTTGTGATTGTAATAATCCAGCCCTGCTTGTTTCAGTGAAAGTGCTTGGTCACCAGTTAACATGCCCAAAGTCATACATGTTTCTAAGCCCAATTTTTTCACTTCTTTGACCATTTCGGTCACGTAAGGCATATCTCTGTCACGAGGGTTGCGCCAAGCTGCTCCCATACAAAAACGTGTAGAACCCGCTTGTTTGGCTTCTTGCGCACGCAAAATGACTTTTTCGACTTCCATTAAGCGTTCTTTTTCTAAGCCGGTATCATAACGTGCGCTCTGCGGGCAATATTTACAATCTTCTGGGCAAGCACCGGTCTTAATCGACAACAGTGTGCTCACTTGCACTTGATTAGGATCAAAATTTTGCCTATGCACCGTTTGTGCTTGAAACATCAAGTCGTTAAACGGTTGTTCAAAAAGGGCGTTCACCTCTTCAATTGTCCAGTCATGACGAACACTAGATTGATTAAGTGATGAGGACGTATTTAAAGGCGAATTGTTCAAAGACATAGGTGCAACCTTAGGTTTTCAGACTTTACTAAATGATTCAAGGCGCTTAGTCTATGGTCCACGGCAGTATTGTCAACTTAATTTGAAACAAAAACTTTACAAGTGATTATATTTTGACCAACAGAAATTTACTCTTCGACCAACAACATATTTGGCATCCTTATACCTCTGCAATTGATCCCCTTCCCTGTTATGAAGTGACCAAAGCACAAGGCGTATATATTCATCTAGCATCGGGTGAAAAACTGGTAGATGGAGTATCATCCTGGTGGACAGCCATTCATGGTTATAACCACCCCGAATTAAATCACGCAGTTAAAAGCCAAGTTGATGATTTTGCTCATGTGATGTTTGGTGGGCTAACTCACAAACCTGCAATTGATCTATGTCGTACTTTGGTGGATATAACGCCACAAGGTCTAGATAGAGTGTTTCTAGCAGACTCAGGGTCAGTATCAGTTGAAGTAGCGATGAAAATGGCTTTGCAATACTGGGCGTGTCAGGGCAACAGTCATAAACACAGATTTATCACGCCCCGCAATGGTTATCATGGCGATACTTTTGCTGCTATGTCGGTTTGCGACCCAGTTAATGGCATGCACAGTCTATTCTCTGATGTGTTAACCCAACAAATTTTTGCCCCAGCGCCACAGACCCGCTTTGATAAACAGTGGAATGAAGATGATATCAAACCATTAGAGCAGCTTATTCAGACTCATCATAATGAGCTGGCGGCACTTATTATCGAGCCCATTGTGCAAAATGCTGGCGGTATGCGGATTTATCACCCCGAATATTTAAAGCGCTGCAGGCAACTTTGCGACGATTACAACATACTCTTAATTTGTGACGAAATTGCCACAGGTTTTGGGCGTACAGGCAAATTATTTGCCTGTGAACACGCTGATATCAGCCCAGATATTATGTGCCTTGGTAAAGCTTTAACCGGTGGCTATATGACCTTGGCAGCCACTATTTGTTCTGAAGATGTTGCTCAGGGTGTATGTCAGGGTGAGCCTGGGGTATTTATGCATGGCCCAACATTTATGGGTAATGCTCTAGCCTGCTCGGTGGCTAATGCTAGCTTGAAAATAATCCAACAAAATCACTGGAAAACCCAAGTGGCTCAGATTGAACAGCAGTTACGTGCTGAATTAGCACCTTGTATTGATTTAGAGTCAGTCGCCGACGTTAGAGTCATTGGGGCCATTGGAGTCGTAGAATGTAAATCTGCAGTGAACGTGGCTGTGTTACAAAAATCCTTTGTGCAACAAGGCGTTTGGATCAGGCCTTTCGGCAAACTGGTGTATATTATGCCCCCCTACATTATTGACCAGCAACAGCTCAGCCAATTGACTCAAGCTATCTACAATGTGCTTAAATAACCCAAGTTCCATAGCATCTTAGTGAGATGACAGTAAGTAGGTATTCAGTGAAAAACAACTGGGGCTTGTTCACTCAGTTGTTGTAACTGAGCTTGTAAAAGTTGTGTGGCAGGATCTTTAGGGCACTTGCGAATAAAATATTGATAGTCCGCAATAGCCACTTGAGTACAATCCAATTGGTGTAATAAAAACCCACGATCTCTTCTTTCATATGGGTCGTTGGGACATAAATTGACTAATAGCTCTACTGCAGTTAACGCTTCTGAATAACATTTTTCGTTGATATACGATGCTTTTAAATTATGCAGTAACCTAACTATAGTCTCGTCACAACTTGCTTCGTGTAAGGCTTCTTCAGGCATTTTTTCATCTTCTATCTCATGCAAGATAGAAAAATAAAGAGACTCCAAGTCTTTCCGGCTTAGCTGCTTACCATTCAAGGGATCTATATACATATCAGACTGATGACTAAAGCGACACTTAAGTAAAAAATGTCCAGGGAAGTTCACCCCACACACATCAAACCCCAATGCATTTCCCATAGATTGAAACACGATGGCAAGGCTAACAGGGATACCGGTTCGGTAATCAAGGACATGATCTAACAAACTGTATTGACAAGAAAAATAGTTCTTCTCATCGCCACTAAAAGCGAGTTCCACATAAAAGAATTGAATAAGACGTTTAAAATCTTCGGCAGTGTTATCAGTTGAACAGATAAAAACTTTTGCTTGTTCAACCCACAACGCGACTTTGCGTTGATATTCGTCAGGTTGACAACTGTCAGGCTGAAACACGCTGGCTAACTGCAAACTGGCCATCAAATAATCTCGCTTAGCGATAGCCTGTTTTAACTTTTTCACTTAATTTACCCCACTAAATATACTCACTCCTTTTTATCGGTTTAAGTGGGGTAACCTTTACTGCAAATAGGCGCTAAAGTCATAATAAAATCTAAGTCACTGTTAATTCGTAATTTATACAACCTTAGGTTCGTATAAAAAAGTCAAAACCGTCAATAACACTTTAAAATGCGAACGGTATGATGACTAAAAAATCATCTATTGAGTTCAAAATTTAGACTACGGCCTGTGTTTTTATGACTAACAATAAAAGTGAGTCCGCTATTAATTATCCTATTGTAAACAGACTTAACACAGCAAAGCGCTAAAGAGAGTATTTGGGAGTTACTTATACATAGCTGGGGTTATCAAAGAAGAATCGGCTGTTTACTCACTGCTACCATTCCAGCGTAAACTAACCAACTTAGCGCACCAATTAAACCAATGCTTCGCATGAAGCTGGTATGCCCGAGCTTTAAAGCCAAGGTAACCATAAATATATACATAACTAAGGCTAATAACTTTTCAGTAACCCATGCGTCGATAAAGGGATATTGTTTAAGTATTACGCATAATGTCGCGGCACTGAGCATTAAAAATGTATCGACAACATGCGGAAATATTTTTAACCACTTTTTCTGTAATAAATGGGATTGCATAGTGTTAAGCGCAAAACGCAGTAAAAATAACACCACACTCAATATAATTGTCGTTAGGTGGATGTATTTGACCATTTCATACATGCTTAATAAACCTTAGGTTTAGGGAGTAAACAAGTTAACTTTCGTTAGGGAAGCTTTGTATAATATTTTCTATCTCATCGATATTTTGTTGCAACAGTTCAACCATATTTGGGTCAAACTGTTGGCCTTTCTCGGTAACAATTACCTGCATCACTTTTTCAAGCGACCATGCTTCTTTATAGCTTCGTTTAGTTCGCATCGCATCAAAGGCATCAGCAAGGCTGGTGATACGACAAAATATATGGATACCTTCGCCAGACTTGCCTCTGGGGTATCCTTTACCATTCCAATATTCATGATGGTCTCTAGCAATCAGTGCTGCAGTCTTGATAAGAGGGCGATTAGAGTCTTTCAAAAAGTTGTAACCTATCTCTGCGTGACTTCGCACTTCTCGCACTTCTTCTTCATTAAGGCTTCCAGGTTTGAGCATGATTTTATCTGAAATTTTAATTTTACCAATGTCATGAAGTGGAACAGCTAAGCATAATGTTTTTAAATCTTGTTTAGAAAGGTTGGCTGCTCGGCCTAAGACTTCACAAATCTTGACCATTCGCTGAGTATGGTTCTTACTGCCGAAACTTGTCTCTATGGCATCAGCTAAACGCTCAATGATTTCTCGTTGTGTATCTTCAACATCTTTATTTAACAACACATTATCAAATGCGATTTGTACATTATGAGAAAATATTTCGACTAACTTTCTGTCTGTTTCTGTTAGCTTTCTAGGTAAGCCAGACAAATAAAGCAACGAACCTTTCTTGGTTTTGCTATCACAATAAACCACCAAATATTCGTCTTCACAGACCATGGTTTTATTGGCATAAGCTTGCTGACAAGAAATCAACTCTTTCCCAGTAATAACTTGCTCTAGACGTTTACCTTCTTTATTTTCGTACTCACCTTTACCAGTGAACACGTAAAGTTCGGAAGAATTGTATTGCTCTATCGGTTTAGGACCTGCTACGGCCGACGTTAAATAAGCCGTATCTTTGGTACCTCCCAATAAGGAGGCTAATTGTTGAACAATGCCTTCAATAAAACTTTCTAAGGAATGAAGACTAAAAAGATCTGCAGAGGCAGATATAATTTTTTCTAAACCCTGTCTATTTTCTTCAATAACAATGATATCGCGATAAGAACGAAGTGCAGCAATGACCACTGTGAAGAGTTTTTGTGCGGTTAACTCTGTTTTAGATTTGTAATCATTAATATCGTAATTAATGATCACATCACGCTCTGGTGCTTGACCTGGTTGGCCTGTGCGTAAAATAATACGAGTGAAGTGATTGTTAGCTTCGTTACGAATAAATTCAGCTACTTTTAAACCTGCATCATCTGTTTCCATAACAACATCAAGTAACACAATGGCTATATCGTGATGCTCAAGGAAAATTCTTTTCGCTTCTTCACCGTCAAATGCACTTATAAATTCAAGATCTTTTTCTTGGAATACAAAATCCCCAAGCGCTAACTTGGTAACGGCATGCACTTCAGGCTCGTCATCAACGATTAATACTTTCCATTTACCGTGCAACTCTATTTCTTCATCGGTATCTTCGGCAAATAAAATTTCGTCAGACATCACACTTCCCTATAAAACAAGAACTTAAAACTGATAATAACCAGTATGCACTGCATAGTAATTTATAACTTATTTATGAAAACAACAACTCAACAGGCAGAAAACCCAATATAAAAGAATTCTGAAAATTAAATGTATCCTAAGGTAACGCGCGGTAGGCCATTCAAATCAAGTTCACTGCGAATTTGCTTAAAACCATGTGATTTTAAGATATCTTTCACCTGAATATTTTGCTGATAACCATGTTCAATTAATAACCAACCATTAGCAATAAGATGGTTTTTACTTTGAGAAACAATTAAACGAATGTCATCGAGGCCATCCAAGCCTGATGTTAAAGCACTTTTAGGTTCAAAGCGCACATCACCTTGCTGTAAATACTGGTTGTTATCTTCTATATAAGGCGGGTTTGTCACAATAAGATGAAAACGTTCATTTTTAACAGCAGAAAACCAATCGCTTTTGATAAAATCAACTCTTTCGAGTTTATGTATTAGTGCGTTTTCTTTAGCTAAAACGACCGCTTCAGAGCTTTTATCTAAACCCGTTATAGACCAATTGGGGTTTTCGCTTGCTAAGGCCAAAGCAATAGCACCTGAGCCTGTTCCTAAATCCAATACTTTTGAATGCGCGGAGACATCGAGGGTTAAGGCAATTTCAACCAAGAGTTCAGTTTCAGGGCGCGGGATCAAGGTAGCGGGAGAAACGTTTAAACGTAATGACCAAAAATCTCGGTATCCAATGATATGTGCAACTGGATGACCTAACGATCTTTTTGTAATGTAATTCTGAAACGTTTTAACCTGCGGTTCATCTAACAACTTTTCAGGCCAAGTGTGCAGATAAACCACCTCACGCTCTAAACAAGCTGCTAACAGCACCTTGCTGTCAATAGCAGCAGAATCATGCTTGCCGTCGTCACTCACTTGATGAGCGCTGAATAGCTCTCTAGCCCAAGATAATGCTTGGGCAATAGTGATTAACGGTTTGTCCAAAATAATCTATTCGTCAGAAAGTGATGACAACAAATCGGCTTGATGTTCTTGCCTGATAGGCTCTAACACAGCATTCAGCTCGCCCGCAATCACATCGTCTAAACAATATAATGTTAAATTAATTCGATGATCTGTGACTCTCCCTTGGGGGAAGTTATAAGTACGAATACGCTCTGAACGATCACCACTGGCCACTAAGTTTCTACGTGTAGAGGTTTCTTCGGCTTGGCGCTTATCTTCTTCTAATTGGGTCAGACGAGACTGCAGTATTGCCATGGCTTTAGCACGATTTTTGTGCTGTGAACGTTCATCCTGGCACTCTACAACTATGCCCGATGGATTATGAGTAATACGGATTGCAGAGTCAGTTTTATTGACGTGTTGACCACCGGCACCAGAAGCTCTGAATGTATCAATTTTCAAATCGGCTTTATTGATTTCAATGGCTTCAGATTCAGGTATCTCAGGCATCACTACCACAGTACAAGCTGAAGTATGAATACGCCCTTGTGATTCAGTATCAGGTACACGTTGTACCCGATGTCCGCCTGACTCAAACTTCATGATGCCATAAGAGCCATCACCTAAAATATTGGCAATCACAACTTTATAACCACCATGATCACCTTCGTTAGCCGTGACAAGTTCAACTTTCCAGCCTTGTTTTTCGGCATAACGACTGTACATACGGAACAAGTCACCCGCAAAAATAGCCGCTTCATCGCCCCCTGCCCCAGCACGTATTTCTACAAAACAATTGCTTTCATCGTTAGGATCTTTAGGTAGCAGTAATACTTGTAGTTCTTGGGTAAAATCTTCAATACTTTGTTTGGCTGCTTTATATTCTTCTTGCGCCATCTCACGCATTTCAGCGTCATCCTCTTGCATCATTTCCTGTGCGGATTCAAAGTCTTGCTGAGCTCCCTGATAATCCCGAAAACACTTCACCACATTTTCTAACTGTGAATATTCTTTGGTAAGGCCTCTGTATCTGTCTTGATCTGCAATGACTTCGGCTTCACCTAATAAAGCTTGCACCTCTTCGTAGCGATCATCCAATACTTCTAGTTTTCGTTGAACCGATTCTTTCATTATATTTCCGTACGCGGACTAGATTAGCCGCTAGTTATCTGATTTTTTTAAAGCTAATGCATCTATTAGTAATGCTAGTTGCTGTGAATCCTGTTCACTGGCGGCATTTTTCAAAGCTTTGGTAGGTGCATGAATAAGACTATTCGTTAATTTATTGGCTAGTTCAATTATTACTTGTTCAGCGTTTTTGCCATCGGCTAACTGGTTTAGCGCTTTACCGACTAGGGTATCTCGCTGTAATTCACTTTGGTCACGAAACCCTTTTAATACATCAATTGACGTTTGACTTTGTTGCCAACGCATAAATTGTTGTACTTGCTGTGCCACCATTTCATTCGCAAGCTCAGCTGCATCTTGTCGATTAGCCAAGTTTTTTTCTACTATCTGTTGTAAATCATCTACTGTGTATAAATAGGCATCATCCAATTCGCCCACTTCTGCTTCGACATCACGAGGTACAGCTAAATCTACTAAAAACATAGGCTTATGTTTGCGTTCTTTTAAGGCGCTTTGCACTAACCCTTTGCCTAAGATCGGTAATTGACTGGCGGTTGAACTAATTACAATATCCGCATCTTTTAAATGTTGAGGGATTTGTGCCAACGTTAACACAGAGGCGTTCAGAGGCTCGGCAATCTTTTGAGCACGAGCTAAGGTACGATTTGCCACTGTTAGTGATTTAACATTGTTTTCGTAGAGGTGTTTGGCTACCAGTTCTATTGTTTCGCCTGCTCCAATCAATAACACCCGGCTTTTTTCCAATGATGAAAAGATATGTTTAGCTAATTGCACTGAAGCATAAGCCACAGAAACCGCATTGGCACCAATGTCTGTTTCACTGCGCACCCTTTTTGCCACCGAAAAAGTATGTTGGAACAGTCGTTCAAAGTCCCCTTTGATCACACCAGAATTTTTAGCATCAGTAAAAGCTTGTTTAACTTGACCTAAAATTTGCGGCTCGCCTAACATCATTGAATCTAAACCACATGCCACGCGCATTATGTGATTTGCTGCTTGCTGTTCGGTATAAAGGTAACTGTTATCTTGTAATTCTTTTGGTTGCAGGCCATGAAAATTGGCTAACCATGAGACAATATTATTTGTTTGTTTATCATCGAGCTGTGCATAGACCTCGGTCCTATTACAGGTTGATACAATTACAGACTCGGTAGCGCCCGTTTCTTGTCGCAAAGATGCTAACGCCTGCACAATTGCATCGGGTGAAAACGCTATTTTTTCACGCAATTCAATTGGAGCGGTTTTGTGATTTATGCCAAAAGCGATTAGGGTCATGGAATGATTATGTAAACTACAATAAAGGTTAGTACAATTTAGTGACCGCATTGTACGCAAAAGGTAAAACTATTGAAAGCGATGTCACTTGTATGTTCCTATTGCTTTAATCAATTTTTTTATTTAATGAGCGTTATTCAAACTGTGTTAGTCAATCACCCCAGTGTAAAACAAACTTTATCTACCCTTATCCTTATTATTTTTCTGGCTAGTTGTGCGACTCCTCCTCAGTCCACAATTAATTTAAATTCAGCTGCTCACCAATTGTCCTTAGAACAACAAGGACAATGGTTGATTAAGGGAAAATTAGGTTTCAAAAGTCCCGAAAAAAAACAAAGCGCTAACTTTAGATGGCAACAAACACAACAACAATACCAGCTCAACTTAACCTCGATTATCGGCACTTCGCTACTAAATATGAAAGGCAATGAGCAGAGTGCCACTTTGATTACGGATGATGAGACTTATCACGATTCTGACCCTAGTCATTTAATTTGGCGTGTTACAGGATGGCAAATACCAGTAGAAAAATTACGTTTTTGGATAAAAGGGCAACATCAGAAAAACGATCAGGTACTAACGAGTGAACAAGGTTGGGTCAGTCAATTGCAACCTGTATGTACTAATTGCGAAAACTGGATAATTAACTATGACAACTATAAATTGGTAAATGATATTTGGTTACCTTACAAAGTAGTGCTAAATAATAGGCTCAACAACAGTCAACTGTTAATCCGAGTAAATAAATGGGATTTGCATGAATAAAAAAACCTTAAACTGGTGGCCAAGCCCAGCAAAACTCAATTTATTTTTGCATATCAATGGTCAATACGAAAATGGCTATCATCAGTTACAAAGTTTATTTCAAATACTCGACTATGGTGATGAACTAGCCTTCGATATCAATAACTCGGATAAAATCACTTTAGCAGATCCTATTGCCGGAGTTGCTGATGAAAATAATTTGATTATTAAAGCTGCATTACTTTTAAAACAATACGTTTTAAAACAACACGTGTTAAATCAAAGTATGCCAAACAACCAATCTAAAAAATTGGGTTGTAATATACATCTCAGAAAAAATTTACCTATGGGTGGCGGGATTGGTGGAGGCTCTTCGAATGCAGCAACCACTCTGTTAGTTCTAAATCAACTTTGGGATTGCCAATTATCTGTTTCCAAGTTAGCTACATTGGGCTTAAGCCTAGGTGCAGATGTGCCTATTTTTGTAAAGGGAAAAACGGCATTCGCTGAGGGTGTAGGTGAGAAACTACAAAAAGTGAGTCTTGCAACAAAAACCTATTTAGTATTAGTCCCAGATAGCCATGTATCTACGGCAGAGATTTTTTCCTTACCTAATCTGCCTAGAAATACAGCAAAAGTTAACTTTAGCGATTATAGTTTTGCCAAGACCCACAATGATTGCCAAGAATTAGTTTGTGAACGCTATCCGAATGTTGCAAAAGCATTACACTGGTTGTTAGAATACGCGCCGTCGAGAATGACCGGCACAGGCGCATGTGTATTTGCCACATTTGAACATCGTAAGGAAGCACTAGAAGTTCAGGCTTTATTGCCCAAAGGCAGTATAAGTTTTGTAGCGAATGGGGTTAACACATCCCTTTTACATGAACAGATACAAGCACAATTTACTAGTTTAATTGGGGTATAGCCAAGTGGTAAGGCAACGGGTTTTGATCCCGTCACCGCTGGTTCGAGTCCAGCTACCCCAGCCATTTGAAATGTTAGACGCTGAGAAAGTATGGTTTTGATCCGTGACTAATCGCTGGTTCGAGTCCAGCTACCCCAGCCATTTGA
>Ga0209712_10002073_pt1 | contig 16766 bp, 17 predicted proteins | sample ArcOceMetagenome_FD_187443 | JGI IMG/M metagenome (GOLD analysis project Ga0209712, IMG submission 187443) | Marine eukaryotic phytoplankton communities from Arctic Ocean - Arctic Ocean - Greenland ARC118M Metagenome (SPAdes) (version 2) | ecosystem: Environmental > Aquatic > Marine > Oceanic...
CTTTTGGATTTATATTCTTTATTAGTAAGTGAGTGTTATTATGTGTATTTTAGTGTTTCATAGAATAATAATATCATCTGAACCCGTACAAGTATCTTCTTTTAAGACACTTGTGGGACATTGAATTTGCGTGGTTGGTTCATTATCCGTTTGGTTCCAACAAGTGTATAAACCGTTCAATATTTGGTTTGAACATTGTAAAGACACATAATCAGATCCACCCATATTTTCCCGTAAAACATTCGCACTCATATTTTTACCAATTGAATCATACAATACAGTTGGTGTAGGTATTCTATTTGTAAGTTGAACCGCCGTATCAAAGTATGTATATTGTGTTAACCCTGTACACGTGCCGTGTTTTGTCCATTCATGTTCCCAAAAACTATCATACGACGAACTATTTGGATATTCCATAACATTTGGCCAATATTGTATCATTGTAGATTCGCCTATTTGTTGTGGAACGGTATCGTCAAATGGTTCGTCTGTACAAAAATCAGGGTAACCATTTTCTGCATATTGTGGCCATAGTCCGTGTATAGTGAAATTTATTTCCCAATATGGTTGGGGGTCGAGACAACCTGGATACGATTGGTCGTTACAAAATCCAGGTGTCCACGAATAAGCATACACATATATAATTGGTTGACTTTGGGCGACGGATGTTACAATTTCAGTAAACAATGAGAATACTGTTAAAATAGTTGGGATAATCATAATATTCTATGATATGATATTATTTTTATATTATTTACACCATTAAATAATAACAATTCTTCATAAGTATCGTATTCAGTCATCATCATCATTTTGTTATTCTACTGGATTTATTTGATTTCTTGGATGATTTCTTGGATGATTTCCTGGATGATTTCTTGGATGATTTCTTGGATGATTTCCTGGATGATTTCTTGGATGATTTCCTGGAGTATTTCTTGGTTTTCTTGGAGGATTTCCTGCCACCCAGTTTCAGTTCCGCAAAAGAATAACCTATTTTCTCATCCGCATAGTGTTCTATTTCGCCATTGGTAATTGCGCTTCCCAATCGTCTTGCTTCAGCTTTCACATACGCTATAAAATTCTCTTTTCGTTCTTCAGGTGCCAAAGCATAAATGGCTTTCCAGTTGTCGGATGTGTCATCTCCCAACCATTCCCACCAACTAGATGCCGCATCCGCTATAATAAACTTTGAATTCATCAATATGTCTAAATCTTTATAGGTTTCATCATCGCAGCCAGCGATACATAAAATTTGAACGGCATTGCCTACGGACAACACGAACCTTTCCAATATTCCTTTTACGCAACTAGTATTATCATCTGGTCCGGCATAAGCATTACACGTTTCATCAAGAAAAGTGGTAATATATTGCACCTTAAAGTTTTTGCGTTGCGAAAAAGCAAAAGTAATGCTTTTGTATATCAGTTGTAGGGTTTCTGGATCTAGATTCCTTAAACTGTATTTGCTTTTATTAAATACATTATTAAATTGTGTTAGTTTGTTATCATCTATTGGAAACAAGTCTGTAATGTTTTTTTTAAAAATGTATTCTACAACGACATCAAAATCGTTATAAACGTCATTAAAATCGAACTGGTTAATAATAGCGAGATATTTATTTTGTTTTGATTGAAAAGTAGTAAATGCGTTATGGACTTCATACGCCGCGCCAGCAAAAGGAGGTTGATGTCCATCCTCTACTCCTAAAACCGTATCTGTAAACATCGTGTTATCTAAAATTGCGTCTGTAAACATCGTGTTATCTAAAATTGCGTCTGTTAAATTCGCCCATGTTAAATTCGCGCCTTCAAAATGTGCCTCTGTTAAATTCGCGCCTGTTAAATGTGCGCTCATTAAATGTGCGCCTTCTAAATGGGCGCCCATTAATTCTGCGTTTTCTAAATGTGCGTTTACTAAATGTGCGCCTTCTAAATGTGCGTCTTGTAAATGTGCGCCTTCTAAAATTGCGTCTTGTAAATGTGCGCCTTCTAAATGTGCGCCTTCTAATTTTGCGCCTTCTAAAATTGCGTCTTCTAATTTTGCGTTTTTTAAATTTGCGCCTGTTAAAACAAAGTTTGTTAAATCCTCGCTTTCTAAAATTGCGCCTTCTAAAAACGCACCTCTTAAATCCGCGCCTTCTAAAATCGCACCTCTTAAATCAAGTCCTTTTTTGGTGTTTGTTCGAAAGTTAATATTCATATATCATATATATTAATAAGTGTTATAAAAAATAGAAGGAGTTCAATATAAAATATTACCCAAAGCATTTTTAGATAAATATTCGTGATTTATATTGTTTAATAAACAATATAAAAATGTTATATACAAAACGAACCATTTATCTTCAGAATGGGTAGCATTTATCATCATATAGCGGGTAGAATTTACTTATACCATTGGTGTAAAATTATAATAAAAATATTCATTTTCAATATCAAAATTTCTATTTTATAATTAAAACCCAATATTATAACCATCGTCGCATATATCATTCGTTGTTTCTTTCTGAATATTCCCAATATTATTTTGAATTGCTATATCCGACTTGGAACACTCCATTTTACCCTTGTGTTTATCAAATCTATCATCGATTGCCTTAGATGTATCTCTAGTATCGACATCAAATGCATCAAGCTTTTCCATTTCATTCATATCCAAAACGATCTGGAAAGCACCTGTACCATAATTACCATATTGACCGGTCATAACATTCGCAGATACGCCTCGCATATGATCAAATTCGCCGTGTCGTGCTGCAGTTAGCAAGACTTCAGTATGAACCTCAAATGTAGCCTTTGCGACGGGACCTACATTATCGTTAAGTAGACCAGAACGGAAGATTGGAACCATATTCTCATTACAAGTCATACGATCGCAAAGTAAGCCGAGATGATGATAATTAATATAGACACCACTGAATTCCATAACATCCATCATTTCGTGATAGATCATCTGTCTAGCGGCTTCAATACCGAGAATATTGAATACTTCTCGAATATCGTTACTCAATGTTCTAGACGGATCAACATAATCTAAGGCGAGTGCTTCTAATAGGTTTGTGCCGGTTGTATCGAGAACCCAAATATCGTTCTTCACATACTTACCATCTTCTTTTTTAATAGACATTTCTTTTTCTCCGGCAATTGAGAACATACCCTTTTTGATAACGGGCATAGCATCTACTTTTTTCACAGAATTTTGAATTTTACGGGCAATCACATTGTTGATATTATTAACACCACGAAGTACAATATTTTTCAACAGTGTTTCTTGGAAATTATTCAACATATAAATATCATCTGATTGGTCAAGTGTTTCCGCAACTCCCTTCTTTTTACCCTTCTTTAGAATAGAACTGTTCAAACGTATTCTAAATACAAGATTGTTGCTGTTGTAATCCGAGAATACACATGTAATATCATTACCGTAATGACTATTTGTGATTGCGAAATTAATATCATCAGTAGTGATGTTTTTATCCAGCATACTTTCTTGATCAAGTTCAATACGAACAACCCATTTTGATTTATTAACTGCGGTTGGATCAACTACATCTACGGGATCAAGACAATCTGATACGAGTTTTTCAAATTCATAAAACTGTTCCATAAGCAATTGATCTTCAGGTATTCTAGTAGACCCGATAACTGGTTCAAAATGGATTTGTACAGATTTTGTAATATCAACCAGTCGTGTATGTTCCATCATTGTAGCATATGTAGTAGCCTTTTCTTGTTCGGATTCCTCAAATGGTTTCAAATAAACGGTCAACGAAGGATGCTTAGGGTTCTTGGTTAGGCGCAGAATTTCTTCAATACGCGGGACACCACGAGTTACATTAGATTTACTTGAAACACCTGCTAAATGAAATGTATTCAAAGTAAGCTGTGTAGTAGGTTCACCAATTGATTGTCCGGCAATTACACCGACCATTTCACCTGGATGGATAATGGCTTCTCGATGTTTCAATGAAATATTTTCAAGTAGTACAATGAGTGCTTTTCTATGGAAACGTTTATTGACCAGCAAGTCGCGAGGATTTAAATAGAAGTAATACATCACCTTAAATAGTGTGGTCAATGGTGCATAGGCTATTTTATTCATTTTTTCGTAATTTTCTTCAATAAGTTCAAATGCTTCCAATGGTGTAATATCAACAATACTATTTTGGTTTAGGCCCATTTGTCCTTGAATATTAACAATAATGTTCTGAAACGACACGGGCATTGAAATCGAGTTCTCATTTTTGTATTTGAAAACATTTTTAACAATCATTTCTCTATATTCGATCATGTTGGTGATATATTCTCTACATTTACCACGTGTATCAACTCGTTGTTTTTTAATGCGTGAGATAGCACCTCTTGTGTAAATACTGAGTAGATCACTGGTCTGGTCATTAATACCAACGATATCATAATGCATATAAATGTCTTCGACACTCATACCGACAAGTGGAATGACCTGGTTCTCAACCCGAACCGTATCAAAATTATCATCACCGTATGTAAATTGAATAATTTTTCCCTTATTATTTCGTACAGTTCCATCATATTCTACTTTCAAATCTTCAAGACCTTTGATAAGTCGTCTCTGAATATAACCAGTTTGAGAGGTTTTCACCGCAGTATCAATAAGACCAACACGACCACCCATCGCGTGGAAGAATAGTTCAGGTGCAGTTAATCCTGATATATACGAGTTTTCAATAAATCCACGCGCACCAGGACTATCATTAAATTTCTGAAAATGAGGCAATGTTCTACCATCAAATCCATAGGGAATACGTTTACCATCAACACTTGTTTGACCTAGACAGGAAATCATTTGTGCGATATTTGTAGGATTGCCTTTTGAACCGGAGTTTACAATGATTAGGAAACGATTATTTGGGTCAAGACTATCACGTCCAATTTTACCAGCTTCATCTGTGGCCTTATTTAGAATATTTCCTACGTGTGTTTCAAACTCAGTAATATTGGAACGTGCTGTATTATTTTCAAATACTCCGAGATGAACCTTATCGATTAATTCTTGAACTTCGGATTTCTGTTTCGCAATAATAGTAAGAATTTGTGTTTGCGTTGTTTTATTCGCAATTAAATCACTGATACCAACACTGTATGCACTTGTTTTAAGATATTCAGTTACAATATTTTGTAAATTATCGTTGAAATCTACACATGCCATGTTTCCGAAATCATTATTAATACGATGAAGCATACCCTTTGTAGTAGAACCTATAACTGATTTATCCAATTGTCCGCGAATAAATTTGCCGTTTCTAACCTCGAATACATTGGGAGAAGTTGCGAAATCATCGCCGTCTTTGAAATTCTTTGTCTTGTAAACCATAGTCATTGGTGGTATAATTTGCGATAATACATCAAATGAACGCAATGTTTTCTTCTCACTCAATGCCGCGGTATCTACGTGAGGAAACATCATCAAGAGGTTCATCGCCTCACGTTGCGTGAAATTCACATTCTCACGAGTTAGACGATAAGACCCCAGTAGTGAATCTTGATAAATACCAATAATCGGCGAATTACTTGCGGGACTAATTGTACAGTATGGAATTGCAGCCAAAGCACGTAGTTCAGTTTCCGCCAACACATTTTGGGGCATATGCATATTCATCTCATCACCATCAAAATCCGCATTATAAGGCTTTGTATCACCAACATTCATTCGGAATGTGTCGCCCACTTTCATTACCTTTACAATATGACACATCATAGACATTCTATGTAGACTGGGTTGTCTGTTAAACAATACGGCATCACCATCCATCATATGACGATGCACAATATCTCCGTTATATAGTTCGATTGTTTCACGATCAACATTTCGCAGTGATATATTCTGACCCGTTTTTCTCTCTAATATTTTAGCTCCTGGTTCACCATTTGGACCTCCGTCTGGACCATTTTGAACCAATTTTGTTAGGAAATCGCGGGTTCTATCATTCACAACTACTGGCTTGGTAATATTCATAGCAATTTTAAGAGGAACACCCAACTGTTTTACAGATAAATTTGGATCACCTGTAATAACAGAACGGGCACTAAAATCAACACGTTTTCCCATAAGATTACCTCGGATACGACCATTCTTCGAATTCAATCTACCCATAATACAATTCAAGGGACGACCCGAACGTTGAGCCATTGGCGCAACACCTTTAATTTTATTATTAGCAATCATAGCAACCGAATGTTGTAGAATTGTATACCACCCTTCTGTTACATTTGCGTTTGAGTCAGGATTGGACAATTTATCACGCAAAATGCTATTATATTTAATAATACTTCTGTAAATATGAGTAAGATCATCCTCACTTCTCTGTTGTGCATCGTGTTTAACTGATGGTCTTACTGCAGGGGGAGGAACCGGGAGAACTTCCCAAATCATCCAACTTGGTCTGGACCAAATAGGACTAAATCCCATAAAGTTAATATCATCATCTGAAATGCGTTTAAAGATTTTTAAAATGTTTTCAGCCGTCATTTTTTTTGTTACTTTATTGTTCTCTTCGTCACTTGTATCGAGATTATCCCAAATAGCACAAATAGTAGACATTCCTTCCAATTTAATTTTATCAGGTTGTTTACAACCACAACCGTCTTCGGTTTGGTCACCACAACGCTTAATCGTTTTTGATGTAAGAGCCGTTACATAATTCCACCTTTTCGATTGTGGCCATTCAAGAATATGTTTGTGTTGATTTTTGTTAATCAATAGTTTACTACATTTAAAACATACTGAACGAGATATTTTTAAAATATCCTTCATATTCTGGATCGAAAACACCGGTCTTGCCAATTCAATATGTCCAAAATATCCAGGAGTATCAATATAAGTCAAACCGTCTGTGGGACAAATTAGTCCGGGTTCTAAAACGCCCATTCTAGGATCAAATAATCCACCGACAACTGGTTTGTTATTATTGTATGTATCACCCGATGTTATTTCAACAACAGAATTCTTTCGAATTTCTTCAGGGGACAACATACTAAATTGAATGCCTATAATTCTCGACGGATTTTCATAATTGTCTTTACCTGGAGGTTTAGACATGGTTAATATAATATAATTGGGTATATTTTATATTGTTTATTATCTAATTAATCTAAATCAATTTTATTCAATCATATATATTTTAAAAAAAGGTAATAAAGTGTTCGGCATATTATTATTAAAATGCCGGGTAAATCAAGTGATAAAAAGTACAACACGCGTAATCAAAAGACGCGTCGTAAGGAAGACTCCGACTCTTCTGATGACGAATCTTATGTTTTATATACAGAAGATGATGAAGATTTTGAAAGTGATTCCGAATCTGACTCCGATTATGTTCCAAAGTCAAAAAAAAAAACTGCTAAAGAAGATAGTAATAATGACGATGATGATGATAATGATGAAGATGAAGATGAAGATGAAGATGACGATGATTGTATTGAATATGAGATTGAAGATGACGATGGGTCTAACATTGATCCTCGTGAATTAAGGAAAACAATTGCTACTCTTTTTCCCTCTAATTATATTAATGAAAAAGTAAAAAATGATGAAAAACAATCAAAAAAGAAACAAAAATATAAGAAACTTCAAAAAAAAGAAAAAGAAAAACAAAAACAAAAACAAAAGGAAAAAGAAAAGAAAAAGAAAAAGAAAAATCGCAAAGAGTGCAGCGATAGTGAAGAAGATACCGAAGATGATTTGGAATATTATGAAGATGAAGATGAAGATGAAGATCAAGATGAAGAGGATGAAGATATGAATGTTCAAGATTTTAATATTCTTTTTTCGGCTTTAGCGGGAGGAGGGGGAGGACAAAATGAAGAAGAATTACAAGACCAGAATGCGATTAAAGAGGATCGTGACGAAGAATGTAATAGTGATGATGAGAAGAACTTTATGCGTGAAAATTATGAGACAATTCCTATTCCTCCAAGTATTATTAAAAAGGATATGAAGAAAAAGCAAAAACAAAAGAGAAATGTATCCGAGAAAACAGATACATCCGAAACTGCGGATGCAGAAACAGAATATAAAAGCTTGATTGAACTAAAAAAATATTTAACTGAACAATTGGACAAAAATCCGAATAATAAAATATTACTAAAAGCAGTTGATGAATGTAGAGACTCAATTAAAAAATTGGTAAAAAAATCCCGTCTCAAGAATGCTAAAAAATATTATAAAATGATCAATGGTGAAGATGAGAAAAAAACGGGTGAAATTGATTATTTTAAAAAGCAATTGTCCAACAAGGAACAGTTGCGTGTTATTAAAGAATTAAAGGATATTAATGAACATATTAGTATTAAAAAACCATATCGACTTGCTTTGCTGGACAGTAATATCCCCCCAAAGTTCAAAGCAACTGTAATGCAAAAGGTGAACATGTTACGTTCTATGGAAGTCGGTGATCCTGAATATTTTAAATTAAAAACGTGGGTTGACGGATTTATGCGAATTCCGTTCGGTCTTCAAAAAAATTTAGATGTTAATATTTCAGATGGTATTGATAAATGTAGCGATTTTATGGAAAAAGCTAAACACACATTGGATGAGTGTGTCTATGGTCTAGATGATGCTAAGATGCAGATTATGCAAATGATTGGACAATGGATTACAAATCCACAGGCACTTGGTACAGCCATTGCTATTCAGGGTCCACCTGGAACTGGTAAAACATCTCTAGTTAAAGACGGTATTAGTAAAATTTTAGGAAGAGAATTCTCATTTATAGCATTAGGTGGTACAGGGGATGCGAGTTCATTGGAAGGTCACGGATACACATATGAAGGAAGTCTTTGGGGACGCATAGTGCAGATATTGATGGATAGTAAATGTATGAACCCGGTAATTTATTTCGACGAATTGGATAAAGTAAGTGATACCCCCAGAGGTGAAGAAATCATTGGTATTTTGACCCATTTGACTGATACTTCTCAAAACAGTCAGTTTCATGATAAGTATTTTTCAGAAATTCATTTTGATCTAAGTAAGTGTCTCTTTATTTTTAGTTATAATGATGAATCGCGTATTAATCCTATTTTGAGGGATCGTATGTATCGTATTATTACAAAAGGATATGAGAAAAAAGAAAAGAAAATTATAGCACGCGACTTTCTTTTACCAAAAATTCGCGAACAAGTAGCATTCAAATCGGATGAATTAATTATTCCGGATGAAACACTCGAAGAAATTATTTCTAACGAGACAATTACCAAGGGCGAAGAAGGTGTGAGAAATCTAAAGCGGTGTTTAGAAATTATTCATACCAAACTCAATTTGTTTCGTCTAATGAAACCTGAAAAGAATATATTTTCAAAGGATTTGGATTTAGAGGTCACTTTCCCGATTACAGTTACAAAAGACCATATTAAGAAATTGGTTGATTGTGATAAACCAATTAATCAGAGTTTGTTGGCTCTGTATGTATAAGTAAGGGAACCATTTTTCCCTTAATATATTTGAAAACATATTAAATATTATTTCATTCGTATATTTAATATGGATAACTGCACAATTGAAAATCTCATTCAGATCAAAAGTTTATTAATTTCGTGTGAAAAAAATGACGAGATTAATGAAATCGTAAAACACGTAGATACTATTTTATTAAAAAACTGTACGCATCAGATTGTATATGACGTAATAGATATTGATCCGGATCGATCAAAATCTATTCAATATTGTGAAAAATGCTATATAACATTTAATTAAGCTTTGCAACCAGGTCCACCACAAAGAGGTTGGTTTCCGCCACGTGTTTTCAATAATTCAATTTGTCTAGCATTAAGACATAAATGTCCCTGTGAATTACTTAATCCACTTGAATTTTTCATACATTCTTCGCTTAATCCACCCTTAGCATCAGAGTATATTTCAATCTTATCACACGCCCCTTGAGGTCCAAACAATCCCGTCATGTTTGTAACACGTTGGGCAGAAGGTTGATTAGCATTGCTATCAATCAAATGTCTGTCCTTAATATCCATTGTTTTACCATCGGGGTAACCTGCATAATGAATAGGTCTAAATCCTTCGTTGGCTGTAGCATACTTGGGATGAGAATTATATGGAAGAACATTGGAACATCCGACACAAGTTGTTAATAATACAACAATGGCTAAACCAATGAGTATAACTAATAGTCCAGTTGATATTTTTTCACCTGATTTCATTTTATTTTATATATATGTAGATGAGAAATTCTATTTTTGTTTATTTTTTTTTTCTACATAAGGTATTGTTTTTTTATCCAATTCTGTTAGAGATTTATATAGTTTCTGTAAAGGAGCAGTATAAGGTTTAAATAATGGATCTACTATCGAATTTTGTATTTGAACACGTAATTGAGCTAAATGTTCAGGAAGTCCCTTTATCGATTCTACAACGTAATCTGGCGCTTTGTTCACATTTCTCAAAATTTCTTCCAAATTTCCTAAATATTTTGACGCAATTAGATTACTAATTGTAGTAATTTTTTCAATCTCTTTAATCGAATTTTCGGTGAATTTTTTATTTCGTTCTAAATTATCTTCGATTTTATCATTCGCATTCGAAACAATTGCTTTATTTTTCTGTGTAGTTTTACGTACTCCTTCGCGTTCTTTGGTTGTCTCATCAAATTTCGATACAATATCATAGTATGTCTTTTTCATCGCAATAAATTTCGGATCCATCAAAATTAAATTTGAATTATCGTTACGACACGATTGTCCGTAATAATACATGGGGTCGCAATATTCAATACGTTTATAATATTCATACTTAAATACCCAAAACAATATCACGGTAAACATAGTAAACATCAGTAACACTACGATTGCCGCGAAATATTCGGGTCTATTAAATGAGAAATAATCAATTGCTATATATTCGTATTTCATTATTATAATATATAATACGGTTTTAACGTCTTATATATTCTGAATAAACTATGTTTTTACAGTATTTATCACACCATCTTTAATATAATTTCCTAATACAAATGATCCACCTAACTTGGATACAGTGTCTCTTAATTTGGCTATATTTTTTTGAATAGAAACCCCTAAACTATTTGATTCAATGTATTTCTTAGGAACTTCAGTTTGTACCTTATTTGTTAATCTCGAAGCATTGCTATCTAGACGTGCATTTAATGTCTCTAAATTCATTGAAGACGATTGCATGTCGTTCATAACCGATGATATTATTTCCCCTTGGGAATTCCTCATGTACTGTTCAAATTTTTGTTGAGGATTTTCACCGAATAAATAGGCATTTGTTATTACACTAATCCTATTTTGATAATCTGTAAAATTCGCATAGACATATGCGAATAAAATTCCAACAAACATTAATCCAAACAAAACAAATATCATTAACGCTTGACCCCATCTCATAAATTGAACCGTATTTGGCGGAATAAAATATCGTTTTAATATGGTTTCTATAGTCTCTGGTTTGTTTGTTTTGTCTTCTGTTTCTATTTTTGTATTTATTTTTATATCTTCTAATTCAGGCATAATATAGTATTCTCTTATATATTATAAAGACTTCAAAATACATAAAAAAGAAAGGTTATAATGTTGTATAAAATGAGCACAAACTTGTCTGATGACGAACGTCTAAACCTCAAGAAAATGATCTCCGAAATGGATTACGTTGATAACACGGAAACTATCCGTAAATTAAAACATAGTGTTCAAATTCGTGATAATATTCGAAAATTAGAAGATTTAAAACGTGAATATCCCGATATGCGTGTATCATCCCCTGAACAGTTTTTTAATATTGTTATTGTTGAATGTAAATTTTTATATGATAATTACGCTGATATTTTTAGACGTTTAATGAAAGATGAGATTAATATTCAAATTATGTCTAAGTTACTCATTGTTTTAAAGCTTATCGAAGAAGGACAGTTAGACCAACAGGATGGTTCTGTACGTGTAGGACGATTGTTAAAAGATCTTTATTTGGATTCAGCCGTGAAACGAGCAGATGCTCTCGATAAAGAACACGAAAACGATAAGCCCGTTATCAATCAAGGCAGCGCCCTGTCTTGGAAAAAATTTAAACAGGCCGGTATGCCTGATGAAATTTTAAATAAATCGTAAATTATTAACATTTTTTTCTTGTTCGTTATTCTCATCTAATAGTAATACCCCCATCGCTGCATAATTATGAAGATCCATTAATGTATTGCGAATACTTTCGTCGTCTACCATATTAACACCATTCTTTGTTATAGATAAAGAACGTTGTATTTTATCTTCAATTCTCATTAAAATTCCAATAACACCAAATTTAGCAAATGCGTCCCCGTAGTCTTTGTTTTTTTTCTTAAACATTTCAAGGGCTTTGTGTTGGACAGTTTCCATTTGTTGAACACGATCCATTGTATATTTCTTATATAAAAATGTATGTTTATATAAATTTCTATGTTATTATTTTTTTGATTATTTTTTTACCATAGTATTATAGTTATAATACTATATCATTCACAATGAATGATAGTTACGATCCGCGTTTGGGCGTTTACAAAGGAAAAGGATTACAAATGAAACATCGTAAAACAAATACACCAAAAATATTTGTGTTTGATCTTGATGAAACAATTGGTTCCTTTTCTGATTTGTATATTTTATTCAAATGTATCGAAAATATGAATGATATTTCGAATAAACAACTCTATACGAATGACGAAGAATTATTATTCTCATTGTTAGATGAATTTCCAGAGTTTTTTCGATACGGCATTTTTGTTTTATTTCAATATTTGAATGATAAAAAAAAAATGAATAAAAATGTCCATGTTTATATTTATACAAATAATACGTGTATTCCTATTACGTGGACCTCTATTATTATAAACTATATTGAAAAAAAATGTAATTTAACATTATTTGATAATATAGTTCGCTGTTTTAAAATTAATGATCAAATTATTGAATATAAACGCACAACTACTGAAAAAACATTTAATGATTTAATTCGTTGTATTAAATTATCATACAATACAGAAATATGTTTTATTGATAATGTATTGTTTCCAAAAATGCTGCATAGACGCGTCTATTATTTACGTCCAAAACCGTATTATCATTATATCAATCGTGAAGATATTATCAAACGTTTTTTATTATCAACTATAGGAAAACAATTTTGTTATACGTTGAACGTTTCTTCTCAACAATTATTTGATAATATGTATAAATGGTATATTGAAAAGGGATATTCTTTTGATAAATTTGTAAAATCTAATACAGAAATGGAACTTGATATAGACGTGTCCAAGAAACTTCTTCACCATTGTCGATTGTTTTTTTATATGACTAGAAAAAAAATAAAGACTAGGAAAAATATTACTCGGTTACGGATTAACCAAACTAAAAAAAATAGGTAAAATAACTTAAACCGTTTGTCTGTATTATTTATATAGTAATGTTTTATTTATTTATAACCGCTGTTTCTTATTTAATTTACTGTAATACATTTCAAAAAAGGTTTTCGGATTATAAAAAAAACCTGTTTAAATCTATACATGATTGAATATTATACCGAGTCCTTTATTTGTAATATTAATAATTCATCTGTGGTCAATTTCTGAAATGTAGCACAGTCATCAAATTTATATTGAATAAATCTATTTCTATTTTTACATAAAATATGTGTACCATTGTCTAAAAATTTCACATCCACTACTATTCCACCATTTGTTAATTTACCATTTCTTAACCATCGAACATGCTTTCCTTTATGTATATGATAAACATGTTCTATCACACGATAATGTAAAAGGCTATTTGTATATTTATATATATCCTCTTGTTGTATCTCTTGTGTATTTAGTACATCAATTACTTCTTTTGTTATTGTTTTTAGTGAATGATCGCCTATATAGTTGTTATCTACATTTTCAGCCGAATCTAATATTGTCTGTAGATTTATATCATAATCCGTATCAAAATTCGTTCTAGCATATTCAATCAGTTTCTCCATTTATAAATATAAATTCTTTTGTTTATATTTATATAAAATACTATGTCCTATATATCTATCTTTTTTCTCATAAAAGATACAATTTCATTTTCTTTGAAATAATCTATTACATAATTGGTAAATTCATCGTTAAATAATAGGTAGAATGCACTAGCAAATACTAATGTTCTATCATTTTTATTACACGTCATTTTTTTTCGAAGTGGATTAAAACGCACCATTAATACTAATGCTACAAATAATTGTATTACTATTGATAAATAGTGTGTATAATTCGGATTAATATAACTAATTCCTATTATTGCTACTATATACGATATATATAGTAATAGTATTAATATATAATATACTGATGTCGAAAAATAATCGACCAACGAATCTATAAAATTTATAAAGGTCGTTGCTATGTTTATTAAATATTTCATTATATATTAACCATATATAATTATACTAAAGTTGATATTTGAATAGTACTCACGTATATATGGTTTTTTTATAAAATTGAAAGGTTTTTTAACGTTTCATTCTTTCCGAAAGACTTAACCATACAATGGGTCTCCATTCGACATAACATTTTGGACTATCTGATGTAGGTAATCCGGGTATAAGAACTTGTAAAATATAATATAAGACATCCCGCATTTTATTCATATGAATATCGTCCATGGGTTTTTTATATTGGAAGTACATATCAAACATAGTAATCGCCTTTTGTGTAGGCTTGTTCTTATTTGGACCTTTTTCAATAAAAAAATCATTAATAAATGTCTCAACTGTTTCGTTTAATGTATTAGCACTGCTTCTCTGTTCTATATCGGTTATAGCATATCCATCAATTGCAGCTGAACCGATGATTATTGTATTCGGTGAACCCGGCATATTTTGAACGTTACCTGAACCTATCCCCACTCCATCTTCCCATTCATCACCGGGTGTATAATAATTTGTATCATTTTCGCCAGATTTACCATCCTCGCCCTCTTTCTCTTTTTTCTCGTCATCACTCCATTTACTCATAATTCCAGCTAAACAGCTGCTTGGACAACCTATACCGCAATTATCCTTCTTATCTCCCGAACATCCTTCAGAAGAAGGGGACGAACCTTGATTACCATCCGCACCGTCTGTTCCTGGACCACCTGATCCGTTCCCAGACGAGCCGTCGTCACCGTTTTGATAATTAGATGAATTAAATCTCGAGTTGTATCCATCTTTGAATATTTGTCCTGTATACATTAAATATGTAGGTGTAGGTCGCATTGTTAATTTAAAACCATTTAACCCACTCCATTTTATAGGTGGCCAATATTGCTCTGGTACCTGATTTTTTACACTTTGGATATTTGGAATGACTATATTTAATATATAATACCCTATATCGTTCAATTTACTTTTATTTTCCTCAGTAATATTTCCATTTCCATCACCATCCCCTATGCAAAGGGTTTTATATTCGGCCATTGTATTTGTATAGGGTATTCCTCTTTTATCAAAATACATATTAATGTAACGGTCAATCATATCATCCAATGTTTCACCTGAATATGGGGGTGAAGGCTTAAACTTATATACTGGTTCATTTAATTCTGGATGTATTACTGGGCGAGGTAATGTTCGTGCTCCTTCACGAATATTTTCTTTAAAGCAATAATTTATTATTAAATGTCCAAGAAAACATATAATTATTAAATATAATACACTTGTTAATATCATTTCATCCATACTTATATTATTTCTATATTAAAATAATATATAAATAATTCCAAATACTCATTTAATGATCGCTAATAAATATTCTATAATTTCTAAAATAGGGCAAGGGCAATTCAGTAATGTATATAAAGGGAAACACGATAGAACAAATGAATTGGTTGCTATAAAAAGTGAGAATATCGATACCCCTATTCCATTGTTAAAACACGAAGCACGAATATTAAATTATATTAACTCTAAACAATCTTCATTTGTCCCATTTGTTTATTGGTATGGTATGTATAAATTTCTACCTACATTAATCATTCCTCTTTACGAATGTTCTATGGAAGATTACTATAATAATAGAACAATGTCCAAGAAACAATGTCTATTAGATATAGTCAAAATAATCAATGTATTGAGCTTTATTCACGAATGTGGGGTATTACATTGTGATATAAAACCCGACAATTTCATGATAAAACATCATAATATATATTTAATCGATTTCGGATTATCATCTATCTATGTCGACGAACACTTAAATCCTCTTCCTAAAAAAAACGACAATACACATATTACCGGTACGCCTAAATTTATTAGTTTAAACATACATAACGGTGTTACACCGTCAAGATGTGATGATTTAATATCAGCCATTTATATTTATTCATATTTCGTGAACCAAAAGAATTTACCATGGTTAAATGTCCAAGATAAAATTGACGAATACGTTTCGAACCATATTCTTCATTTTAAAAACCAAGAAAGGAAACGTTTAAAAATATATTACTTTGACCATTTAGATGATAAATGTATAGAGAAACAAATACTTCATCATCTAATATATTCCGATTTTAATGATAAACCTCATTACCAGTGGATATTGTCGTTGTTTCAAAAAGAAATATATAACTAAATATCATATATATGTTGAAAAATTGTCCAAGAGAAATTGTTCGGGTAATTAAATCCTACATTTACGTCAATTGCGGGGAATGTAAAAAAGAATGTATTGAAAATGAAGGCATTAAAGATGTTACCACTATTTATTATCGCG
>Ga0209712_10002080_pt1 | contig 16741 bp, 12 predicted proteins | sample ArcOceMetagenome_FD_187443 | JGI IMG/M metagenome (GOLD analysis project Ga0209712, IMG submission 187443) | Marine eukaryotic phytoplankton communities from Arctic Ocean - Arctic Ocean - Greenland ARC118M Metagenome (SPAdes) (version 2) | ecosystem: Environmental > Aquatic > Marine > Oceanic...
GAAATTTGAAGCTGAGTGAGTCGAGTCGAGTCGAGTGAGTCCCAACTTCAACCGTTTGGACTGGCTTTTTTGATCTTTTTTGTCCGGGCTAAAAGCACGCGCACTCTTGCACGCACGTTGTGATGCTATATGCTAATTTATCTTTACACGACCAACAATTGCCAACAAGAAACATGATGGCGCACCTCCATCCCACATCGACTCCCTCATGGATGTCTTCGGTCCTTTTGTTAATCGGTCTCTCTTAGCTCTCTCTTAGTTCTACCATGATTAGAGAGGTCATCACTCCAATATAACAAGCCACAAATTCGCAACAATCTTGTTTCATTCAAATCTTCTACTGACCTGTAAGGACTCATCCCAATAACAGTAAAAGCACTTTCTTTACAAACTCGTCGGTTGTAAGAGCACACCTACTAACCTCGACAACAAATAATAGGATCAAGATCGAATTGAGTAAAAAAAGTACTCACAATCAGCACATCATCTACATCTACTAATACCTAGTGTCAGAAACTCATCATGCTGCCTTCGTTCCTTGTTCCAACTGAATTGAGCAGACACAAATTGATTACAATTGTCATCTATGTATCAACGAGTATTTTGGCGTGCTTGTTGATTGAAACGACAAAGCTTTCAGTATCATCACACAGCTTAATTGCAAGCCATGGAGTCACTTTGGAAGCGACATCAACAGAATTCAATGGCAAATCTTTGATAGACATCGGCGCTGATCCTCGAGACCCTATCCGCATGTTTCACACAGATCTCTCGCTGTGCGACGGGAAACCGGATAACTTCACGATACCGAAGAATACTGACGAACCTGTTGCCATTTTGTTGCCGGAGAATGGAAAATGTCCAATTGAACTAATTGCCAACAATGTTGTAAATTGGTATCAGGCAGATAACCCCATGGTGAAATACATTATTTTGTACACTGAAAGATTGCCAAGTAAGAGATTTTCTCTTTTTCGCTCTTTGGAAATGAGCATAAGGCCCACGGAGACTACTCGTACGAGTATTGGCGAAAAAATCCCATTAACACTCTTCTTCGTCTCGGACAAGACTGCCAAGAAGTTCATAAAAAACGTATCGGAAAGCGGCGACACGGGGTCGTTGACAATAACCTTCAAGACAACTTCATTTCAAGACAAAACTCTGAAGGAAAAGATAACAATTTACTCGAAGGATTTCGCGACATCGTTACTAATCACAACAATATCACTGTTTGTGACTCTTTCGCTTCTCGTGCGGTTCTGGGGAGCCTCCTATTCGATTGAATTCAGCTGGAGAGGAGCAGATATAATGTATCTAGCTCCCGACGCTCCCCCCGACCCCAAGAAACTATTATCCGAAGAGCAAGTTCTTAGTTTACCTGAAACCAAATATGCTGGCGACGAAGCCGATGAAGAAAATGCTCTCCCCACCAACTCTACGTGTCCAATATGTATAGATGACTTTGAAAAGGACGAAGTTCTCCGGGTCCTTCCTTGTGGCCATCTTCATCACACTGAATGCATCATGCCATGGCTGACGACGAGGCAAGCTAATTGTCCAGTCTGCAAAGAATCTTTCTGCGAAGAAATTGACAAAAAAGATTCCTAAGACCAAGCTAAGACTAGACAATTCAAAATATTAGAGACAATGAAGAAAGCTGTAAAAGCATGAAGAATGCGTGTACACCTTGCTTCGTTTATTAAACATAATTTATAGATCAAATTAGAAATTGTCTTCAGTATTTTCGATATACAGAAAGTAAACATTAAACAGTATAATAATAGACCCGAAAAAAGAATAGACTTTTTTTTTAATTTGATCAACGCCTAGATTTTTATTCAATTTGGTCAAAATTATGGATCATCAATTTCAAAATTGCACTGTAGAAAACAAGTGATTAAAAAGAACTTGTTTGGGTAATGCTGCAATGTGTGGTCTCTATCACGAGAGCGAAAGAGATTACTCGTACTTCGAACGTCCATAAAGCTTGCGACTTGCGCCAATTATTTTTGACAAAGGATTCCAACACTTTTGTCGTGGTTCCCGTCGAGATATTTGGTCTCTTGAAGAGCTGCGAAGAGCATCGGTATCGTACGTGTAGTAAATTCAAAAATAGAATTGTGTTTGATAAGTTGAAGTGTTTTTAATACTCTCGTAGAGAATATAAAAAATAATCTCCTTCAGGTTGGGTAAGGTCCCAAAACACAAAACACAATAGATTATAGTGTCCGGGTAGAAAAAGTGGATCTCGGGGGTTGAAGTTAAGTTACGGAGAGATGGGACCGTTTGGATTGTCGGCGCGGGTCACGATCTTTCGATTAGTTTCGAAAAGTGATCAGAAGTGACCAGAGTCGCAATCGAAAACGGTCCATGCTCATTATTCTCAGTTTGACGCAATCATCAACACCGAGATATCGCATCATCATAGCGATTTTGTTTTTCACCCACCATCCACTCCCTTTTCTTTTTTATATTTTATTAAGTCATAGATAATAATAAGTCCACCATCCCACCCCACACGGGGGCACCTCTTTGTGTGTTGGGAAGGATGTTGGCAGAATAATCTATCGATTATGCAGCCAACCTTCTAGAGTGTTTTTGTAGAATGAAGTTATTTTACAGTTAGGAACGGGAAAGAAGGAAGGAAGGAAGGAAGGAGACAGTGTCGCGTTTATTTTTGGGCACACGACAGAATTTCGTAGTCTTCGACATATAACACCACGATGCATGCACAGACAGGCAGTGACAACAAACTCAACTAACGAACAAGCAACAAACAACAAACAATCAAACCTATCAGGCTGATGCTGAATATTCCATCAGTCCACATTCCAAAAAGAAATCATTAAGCCACAACGCAGGGTAACATGGAAGACAGTACAAGTGATAGGTTACCGTCAGAGAACGATTCGAATTGTAGCGACAATGAAAGAAAAGGAGAATCGAATGAAATTATCAAAACGACCTCAGATACCGAAGAGCATCAAGAACAACATAATCAGAGAGAAGAACTTGATAGCGACAAAGACACCGAGATTGAGAATCCAAGAAATGTAAGTCTGAGTGAAGCATCGTCTACATCTCAAGAGTCGTCTGGAGAATTCGATGAAGAAAACGGCTATGTCAAGATGTCCTTGTTGAAATATGGCCGTATCGCAGAATCGCTACGAGCAAACGTGCAAGCTTCTGAATACAATTCTGACGAACAACAACCGGAAGATGCCCGTCCCCTCTCAATACCCTGTCGATGCTCTACTCTGGGTCAGGTCGTTATCCAACCAATTAAAAATAAAGAGGCAGGGCTTGGTCTGGGCCTATCCTCCACACTCACTGATGCTACAAACGATCTACTTCAACTCCAAGGAACAAATACGAGTACAAATAATACAAATACAACTGTACAAAACAAGATGCTCCTATCAAAAGCACAGCGTTATTCTGTACTTGCGTTGGCAATGGAAGATGGGAGTATACATTTGATAAACGCGCAGACGGGGGAGGATATTTGTCCCTCCCGTGAATTGAAAGTGTATGCCAATCAAAACTCCAATTCGAGAAAGCCAGAGATTGTGGCATTAAGTTTCGATTCGGGAGCGAATTACTTGGCAGCGCTTACTTCCAATGGTGATGTGGCCATTTTTGAATTAAGATACGGGCTTGGTACACCAGGTATGCATTCTCGTACCGGTGGAAGCAGTGGGACAGGGACAGGTGTACAAGCGAGCTCTTCCTCAGGAAATGCACCCACGAAATTATTTGATAACTTCTTGAGTCGATTGGCGGGGGATGATAGAGCCAAAGTTTCGGGTTTAACACCACCCACCGCTGAAAATAATGCTGTAGATCCGGCTGCAACTGGTGACTCCACCACGGCTACTTCGTCGCGTTCTGCCATGATGGTACTATGCCTCACACAGCCAGTGTCCACTGCACGGTTTTCGTACGAGAAGCAAAATAATCCCGGCACAAAAGCAACTTGCCTAGCGCTTGATCCATCCTATAATCGAAAAAGAGAGAAAGAGATAATAGTTGGATTTTCGAATGGCCGTTTGATTCATACGAAACGATCGGGTTTTGGCGGAATCGCATTGGATGATCATGGATTCGGTGGAGTCATGGGTTCATTGTTGCAGCCCAAGAGACATGATTTGGATTTACATCAGAGTGTTGGAGGTGATGGTATAGGAGTTGTTGTTTGGAGAGGTTCTTTGGTTGCATGGGCTGATGATAAGTGAGTTTACAAATACGTTCTTTGTTAAGGCGCAAGTGATAATGTTTTCTCGTTTCTAATACTTTTAATCCATGCAGTGGTATCAAATTATTTGACATTGAGAAAATGAATCGCATAGCCCATATTGATAAGCCTAGTGGAGGTACGTCGAATATGATATATCCAAATTGGTTCAATCGTTTACAGCTTACAACACGCTTATGTTTTCGGGAAACTAAATCTTGATTTTTCTCTTTCAACCGTTGTCATATCAGCCCGAGCTTCTCTCTATCCTCATATCTCAAGCTTACACCCATCGTTACTGTTTGAGAGAAGTGACTCCCTTCTTGTGTGTTGGGGCGATTGTCTTATGAATATGACCATCGAAGGCAAGAAGGTCAAATGCAACATGGCTTGGGAATTGGATTGCGTCGGTTGTGATGTGCAACCCATCGATGCTGATCATGTTGCTGTGTTGGGTCTAAGTCCGGCATCGAGTCGGGATGAAAAAGATGGAGATGGAGATGGAGAAGATCGGGACCTTATGACCCAGCATATTGTAGAGTTACAAATCATCAAAAGATTGGATGGTTCAGTCACTGCGAGTGATATCCTCCCTCTTGCAGTATCGCCAGACTCTTCAGATGAGAAACCATCGACGGCAGATTTTACACTTTCTTCTTCGTTCGCCACCCCTCGTATGGAAGATAGCATTGAGGCAGAAAGTGAGGAAGTGATGATGAAGCTACTGGTGTCGACATACAAAACATGATTTTGGATACGATGGCTAGTTCCATCAATGAGAAACGTCCTGAGAAAAATTTCACTGATCAGCACATGAAATGGAGTGTTGAATCCTATACTTGTACTGTGATTGATGATTGCGATGACGATGACGAAGACGATGACTTAGAAGGTGGATCCGTTGGTAGTATGAATAGCGATGACAGCGATGACTATACTTTTCTCTTTAGACCAGACACAACTAATGTATGTTCGGCCAAGATGTTGACAAATGTACCCACTATGGTAATCAGATCAAGAGATGATGTTGTGTTGACACAAATCCGTGATGTCGACGACTCTATTGAGTACGCACGAAAGAACAGAAATTTTGGATCGGCGCTAAGACATGGTTTGCATCATCGCCAAATGCTCCGAAGGCATACCCTTGATGATCTGATTGATGACTACCTCACCGCTATCCTGAATCCATCTGACACTGTGGAAGATTATGAAAGCCCCCGGTCCTTGTCGATACGACGTTTGAATATAGCTGTCAAGTCCATGCCAATATTGATTGGCGGCAAAATACATCTTTGGGAACGCTGGTCAAAAGAATTTTCAAGGATTCCTGGTGGACTGTTACTGCTGCGACCATATTTGCCTGTGCGCGGTAAGCTTCACACTTCACATTATATACGCATAAAAGGAGTCAATTTCGTACCTTGTCAAACTCATCTTTACATTTCGCACACATTACAGATCCAAAGTTGCCCACCTATATATACGAAACTTTTCTAATTGACATGTTCTCTGAAATTGAAGAAATGCTTCTGAATGGGGATGCAGAAGAGAGTCCAATGACTTCATCTATTCATGAAAACGCAGTAGACTTGTTTCTAGGAGGACTTCGAGCATGGGGCGCAATGTCATCAATAAGGGATAGGATGAAGCTTTATCGAAGTGCACTGAACAATGGTATAGGAACAAAGGAACAACTTCGCTTGTATAATGAGGCTGAATCTGCTTTCTCGGCAAGGATGAACCAAAGCGCGGCAGTGTACCTTGTTGTGGGTTCTGGTGGTTCCAATCCTGAAACAGGTAACCGGAGTTCTGTAATGTTACCCTCCGGTGTCACGCATGATTCTCTATTCAGTGTGCACATCATCAAAGAGATCTTCGAACAAAAACTATCGAAATTAGAGAGCAACCAACGAGCAAAGTCTGCTATCTTAGAGGTAATCGCCGAGCTATACATGATGGAAGGTAACTTTTCCCAAAGTCTACAAATGTTCATCATGTTAGGAGCCCAGAATTCATCTGGACAATTGTCATCCATTGAAAATATGGCAGTAAAATCTGTATTTCAACCAGAAGCCCAGTACGTCGACCCTCCGTACCATGATCGTTACAAGCATGTTTTGACATTGGTAGAAACCAATGAGTTGCACAGAGTGCTCCTTGACACTGACAACGAGGGGACTCTCCCTCCGCTTGTCGCCTTCACTTGCTTGGTTGGGTTGCAAGATGCTGGCCGTTTTATAATCGACCATTGTATTTTACCAGAGAGCGAAGACGTTTCTTCTGGTGCTAGCATTATGTCCTTTCCACTAGATATGGTGGCGAACCAATTAGAAGACTACCCAAAATTATTATTGTGGTTTCTTCATTCCGTCATTTCGTTCAAACCAGAGATCTATGTTAAATTCCCAAACACTGCTGTCCCGAGCCCTGCTGTTACTAGCTTGCACCAAATTCATTTCGAATTATATATAAAGTTTGCAGATCGCACAAATAAATCAGAAAGGAAGCTCTCCGAAGTTCCTTCATTTGACGAGATTCATAAAGAAAGTGCTCTGTTGAGATTTTTGAAGGTATGTGTATAAATGCTATCCAAACTTTTCAAAATGAACCACTTCCTAAATCTCGTGCTTGCGTCTTGGCGCCCACGCAGGCAGCCTTACCTCATGGTGGCATACGTTCCGAAGATGTAAGAAACACACTAGAACACTGTCGTTCAGGAATTGGACAATCCGCATTGAACAAAGGAGCTGCCACACCTACAAAAAAGGTAGAAAATCCACACTTGTTCGCGCACGAACTGGCTTTTGTCATTGAGCGTTCGGGAGCAGGTACTGATGAACTCTCCAACCAAGTCTTGATTTTATATCTTGAGGGTGTTGCATCACTTCCACTCGCTGTCGAGTATGCAGAAAGGAACGTTCGTCATTCGTCCATGCTGTGGGATAACCTAGTTTCTTATTGTCTCGCGAAGGAAGTCGATGGAAGGCAATCAAATGGTAAAATCTTTGGATCGCTACTAGAAGTCGCAGCTCGCTCAGGAGCCGACCTTGCTCATCTTGTCTCAAAAATTCCAAAAAATCTAAGCATAGATGGTATTCGTCCTAGGCTAGTAGCTGCTATATCAGATTATCAGATAAAAGTACAGATGCACAAGGCTGCTTACGAGGTCTTGTCATGCGATAAGGTGGCGTTACTGCGAGAGCAATACTACCGTTCCAGGCGAGGAAATCGGGTAGATTTGTATTCTTCGAACCAAGAGATTGTCCAAGAAGAGAAGATCGAGAGGGACAGCAAATATGTGAATATTTTATTGAAACCGTGGAAAGAGGGGAAAGATCGACTAACGTCGAAGCGAAAGGAGAGGCAGGGACAAAACAGCAGAAAATGTAATGTAGGCATGGATCTCCCTCGATCTCTAGAAATCACTTGATAAAAGTTTTAAAAGTAATCATTTAGTGTCAATAGAACTTTCTCAACTTTTACGATTTTGGTTGCCGATGGATTCGCCCATTCCTCAGCCTCGTTCACCTGTGCGAGTAGCAACTGCTGATTTATGGAATAACTTTTTCGAAATCTGGCTCTTTCGTTTCATATGCTATCAAACGCATACGTGTATGATCAATTAATCACATACAAAATTGTTACTAGAATATTAATAATATGATTAGAACGAAACACGCCATGTTTTCGTCATCACCTTTCGGCTGCGCTTTTTCAACTCGATCTTCATTTATTTTAACTTGCAGTCTCTTGCATCCCTCTATCACAATCGTCTATCGTAAGGATTTGTTTCAATATCGTACGAGTAGTGTTGTTGGTATCTACGTTGTACGTGCCAGATTCTTGTGTCGTTGAAGTAAACATAGCATGCGAGGAGAAAGAGGAGAGGCGGATTCAACTTTATGGGTAGTATTTCAAGGATTTGTTTACAACAAAGATTGTCAATTTGCCTCTAAAGAAGCCCACGCTGCGATAAGAATAAAATTAACTTTCTAAGCTTACTTGAAATTAACATATAAATCTATATGGAGTAGTTGCATTAGATGGTGTAACCCAAAAAAGTCCTTGTGGACGATAAAAGTAGTTCTCTCGTTCTTCCCGATAAAATCTACTATTAACCACTAACGAAGAATAACTTGATACTTCGCTCCCGATGAATATGTCTGATTGTATCGCAAGGAAAAAGTTCACAATCATGCCAACAATGGTGGAATAGTATGCGTAATACGGATTCTTTGCAACATCTTTGACCATTTTAGATCCAGCCTCTTTTACTCGGACTGTGCCATTCCATAACCCATTTTGAACCATATCATTGATAACTTTCAAGTTGTGCTCCGTCAAGTTACGGACCGAAGCATCGGCATAAGCTTTTTTTGCATCCCTATTATTTTTGATACCCTCCGGTGCATTCTGTTGTGTAGACTCCATGAGTTCTCTGTTGAATATAATCAACACAGTAGAGACAGGCGGCTCTGGATATTTTTCGTAAATCATTGACACAATTTCAGTCATGTTGGTTACTTTCTTATCCTGTGGCGATAGAGGTAGTTGTGAGAAACCACTGATATCTTGCATGTCCATACCTACCGCTACCGGTACATGGGTCCAATTTCATCTTATCACTCACCTTGCACATTGGATGCATGCCCATGTCAAATTCTACGCGCGCATGAAGCACCATAAAACGTTCGGCGGCACCACCACCACCATCTCCACGGACTCCATCTCTCATTCCGTTCATGTAAAGATCCATTATACCTTGTATTTCGGGATGGGGTCGTAATGCCCCTTTCATTATAAGTCTGTGTATCGCGTCTAGTTCAAATGCACTTTTCTCGCCTTCCCGTATATTGTTCGTAACTTTCCTCATGACGTCTTTGTAACGATTTCTCATTTCCCTCGGCCTGTAAATAATAGGTTTTGGATTTTCTGACACTTCGAAAGGATGGCCACCAGTAACATTCGGGCTAACCCAAGCTCCTTTTGCATATTGTTTGCCTGCAATCTCAACCTCGGGCACATTAAGTTTAATATCACGGTGCACGTCCCTCTCATATCGATCAAATCGTGGAAGAGCCGGATAGAAAGAATTCCAATGGACAACATCAAATAGCTTATAATGGGGAATATAATGTTCTGTTCCATAAGTATCCTTCCATTGCATACTATCTTCGATAATTTGATTGTGGTGACCTTCTTGAGTGATATAAATTACACCAATGAACATCATGTATTGGTTACAAAATCCTGCCCAAAACCTTTGGAAAATCCACACCGTTGATGTACCCGTATTCTTGATGGGATCCAGAGTTTGGTCAACCTGAATTTGGTACAATGTTGCATTGTATTTCTTTGAATCGTTGTTATCCTCACTTCTTGTATCAACTCTGTCGGCCACAAGAGGAGTTGACGGTGTCAATGATTGTTTCTCTTCACTCATAGTAGTAGGCTTTACTCCATTAACGCCATTAACTCTGCTCGAACCAGATTTTGATGGAAAATTTACATTCACAGTAGAATCAGTAATTTTATCCCCACTTTGAGCTTCATCCAAACTTTTGGTTTTATCATGCTGGTGAGTGAAAGCTAACCAATGACGTTCGTCTCGACCAGTGCGTGTGACTAACTTGTGCAAATAGATTAAATTGCATAGACTGAATAGAACGTATGCATAGAGCAAACGAAGCAAAATATTATCGATACGTTTCATTTTCCCTTTGTTAGCAGTACCGATTGCCGAAGAGATCTCATGCGCGAGTGAGTGTTTTGTTATTTGAATGTGTTACAGTGTACGGTACATGTACTTACAGGATTGTTCTGTCGTTCGCGGCGGCCTGATGCGGGAATAAAAAATAACGATAAAAGACATGTTGAATGTTCAATGTGTAGATCTAAATTAGTTGAAATTGTGAGGCAAAACCAATTCAAAAGAGTTGATGCGGATAGATACGAGGTACCGGTATCAATATACCGGTACTCGCGTACCGGTACAGTACGGTCGGTACAGTATGTTAGTCTAGTGTCACGCAGCAAAACAAACATAATTTTTATAAAGTTATGGGAAACATTGCCGAGCCCAGAATTCCAACATCTAAATCTAGCGGGCTTCCTGCTTTCTCCGAAACCATAAAAGTTACCTCATTCTTATTATTGAAGAAATGTTTCACACGGCAATCATAGTTGTGGCTCTCAACAACTTGAATGGCGCTATCTAATTCATCTAGATCAGGTTCATCTCCCTGAAATTTCATAGTAACAATCATATTAGAGGCCCACTTCCCCTCACACCATCTATTCAGCAGCTCTGTACATCTTTCTGGATAAGCTATCACATCTGAAATCATCCAGCAATCTCTGCCTTCGCCGACCATTGCTGGTTCGAATGTAAATGCATCACCCTTGACGAATTCAACCATTTCGTCTCTCATCAAAGCTGGATCAAGTTGAGATCTATCAACTGCAACGACATAACAACCAAGTCTTCTCATGACCCCTGTCCAACCTCCTGGACTTGCGCCTAGATCGACTACTGTAGTAGTGGACGTTGGCGAAATTCCCATACACTCTAAACCTTCCATCAGTTTCCTGTATGCAGAGCTGGGCATTTTCTCTTCAATATCCACCTTTGCGAGTCCCAAAGGATGAAGATGATTGGGCCAGTACGCATTTCGACCTGGACCACTCTTTTGACACTCAACCAAGCTCGCGACAACAATATTTGGACTCTGTAGCATCATTTGTATTATCCACCTTTCGCTTGGATATATTATATTACCTTCATCGTCCACAGCAGCTTTTCTAGCTGCAGGAAACATCTTCTTCATCATTTTCCCAATTTCTTCACCAACCTTCTCAGATCGATGTTGCATAACTGGTTTCGTCTGTCCTTTACACATTCCAGGAACTAAAGAATGTATTGTCAAACTACCTCTTTGGGCCGTTCGAAGTCTTTCCTTCTGCTTTGCACTTGTTTCATCAACTTTACTATCATCTCCATCATTGCCAAGGAGAGCACTGATAACTTCCTTAGCAATTCCTTTAATGGATTCTGCTGAAACAACGACTCCTTGTGGCATGGACTGAAGTGCGTACACTGGATCATAAAAAGTGGGGAGTAAACCATCATCATCTTCAACTCGTACCAGTCCAGGGTATGGTGATGTTGCGATTACCTGTCCACCCAATTGCTTTGCGTATCGGTTGATTTCGTCAATCAATGTATTCTCATAGGTATGTCTGCATGTGAAATAAAATGGTCTTGGCCCATTTGGTTTCGTCAGAGGTGGAAGTGGACTGAGCTCTTCTCTCATCTCAGAGTCATTACCTGAGCTTCTTTTTTTGGATCCTTCGCGGTTGTATCTCTTCCTTCCCAAGTCCCCCCTCCCACCACCACCACCACCTCTACCATTTCTATCTGCACCCCCGCCTCTTCCACTGCCTCTTCCACTTCCTCTCCCTCGGTCGGACCTGGTCACTTCTCCGCGACCACGTCCACCTGTGACTCTATTTCCATTGTTGCTCGTTGCGAGAAGATATGAAAGGAAAACCAATGGAGATAAAATAATCATGAATGTAAATAATTTCGTAGCATTGACTCACAAGCAGTGTGCACGCTTTTGATTTTGATGGTTGACTGGAGATTGGAGATGCTGGACGCAAGAGCTTGCAGGCTTGACGCTATTATTTGCTGGAGTAAAAATGAACGGTTCCCCGGATTGAAATTGCTGGCGCGGGCTATTTTGAATTTTACCGGGAAAATGTCAGCTACTTTCAAAACATTAACGAAACTTACTCCCCCACAAAGGACATTCAGGCGGCCTTCGTGTTGTAGCAGCTCGAGTTGCTGATGACGTAGTGGTCAACTTCCCAAGAACAGTTATATTGTTGAATGGAATCAACGCCAATAATGGCACTTCAGTGGTATTGAAGCACGAAAAGAGTGACAGAGGTCTCCCCCCCCCTCAGCTTAGCGAGGAGGGAAAGATTGAACTTCAATTCAAGGTCCCTCGTAAAGGAGAACATATGTATCTAACATCAAACGTAATCCTTTGAAGATATATTTTTCATTATTTACAAGCATAGTTCAGCCTCTGACTTCAGGACTTTTTCTTAGTCAACCCGTTTGTTGCATTTTGTTCAACGTCAACCATTCATCGCAGAGACCTTCAAGAGTACATCAGGAACATAATCATCACCAAGCAAGGGAGACAATCATTGACGGTAATTGATGCATGTATTTACTCTTCTTTCTTACCACCCTTCGAATTCGACAGTTTTGTACCAATTCTTCCAACGAAATTCAACATTCTAAATTGCCATGATCTCTTAAAGGGCTGACATTCAGGAATAGGAAGAGGCTTTCCAACGCCGTAAAAGAATCCAAACGCCCCTCCCAAACCACCAGTATTGCCCTGTCTCCTATCGACTGTGTAGAATCCAAATTCCTTGACCAATCCATCTGCATTAAAATCCATATGCAAAAGCTGAGGAGGAAGTTCCAAATTCTCCTTGGTGTCCTCAGGTTTTGCTCCCATAAATGGAGCAATGTGCTTGGCTACCTGTCTGGTAAAGAACCACACCCTATTCGTCTGCATGGGATCTACAGAAAACCCGTAATAATTCTGCGTGAGCTCGAATGAATCCTTGAGTGAAAAACTTTTGAGAGCAGCCAGGTATTCGTCCTTGGGGAGAGGGCCTACTACCGCAGCAACAAATTCGAAGTCGTCGGCAATACACGCCCCATCATCTTTGGTGCCGATTTCAATTTCGGGGGACAGAACTTTTTTGGCTCTGGCGATGAGGTCATCGGGGGCAATGGGGAAGGTGGATTTCTCAAAGGCTGCTTGGGTATCGATTTCGCCGGGAAGGACGATGTCGGGAGTCGTGCCTGCGAATGCTTCAACTCTAGCTGCTACGGAGATGGCTGCTGCGATGATGGCGATGTACTTCATATTTTATTTTGTGTAAGTGGGTTGAGAGGGATTGAATGAATGAGCAGGAGGGGACCCAAAAACAAAGGTAATAAATAGGAAGATGAAGTTGTATGAGTGAGTCAAGGGACCCACATCTTCATTTTTGTGACGTGTTTTTTGTTAGTGATCGATGTGATGATGATGTGGCCTGTTCAACTTTTTAACTTCAACTAAAGGCTTGCTAAAGGGTTCATAAAAATCAAAAAAGGGCTTACGAGACAATTTGGTTCGAAGTCTCAGCGACATTCAACGTTCTTCATTAAAAAATAATAATAAACCCATTCTCCTCGCCCTCCACAAAGCAAAGGAACAAAGATCCACAAGTTCTACACAAAAAAAGCATCATGTTGACTTGCTTCAAGGCCAAGGAAAGGCACGAGCTTGAGCGCCTGGCTAACGAAATTTCAGGACTTCGAGAAGATATAAAAGGCTTGCAGCAGAAGTCATCAAATGATCAGCCAGCTGTTTCCTCTCAATCACCAGGTACAAACAAAACTGCATCTGCATCTGCATCTGCATCCGTTGAAAAGACAAAATTGATAAAAACAAATGGAGATATGTCCAATCCTGATGATTGTGATGTGATGATATCATTGAATTGCAGGACAATGTTACCCACAGCACAGAGATTTCGTGATTTTCTAGAGGCACATGGTGTCAAAGTCTGGCTCTGTGTCAACATGTCAGCCGGAGTGGACTTTCGTGACGAGATTATTGCTGCTGTAGATTCATGCGAAGTCTTCTTGCCACTTATAAATGAAGCATGGTGCGAGAGCAAGGAATGCAAGGTAAGGCTCTTTGGGGTCTCTCAACATAGGTTTACCCTTTCGTACACTTATTCTAACTTGCTCGATCTTCCTATCAACGTGTATGATACTGTAGTATGAATTCAATTACTGTTTCAGAAGGAATTTGACAAGCGAGCCCCAGTGCCCAGCCATTATACCAATGTGTTTCCCTGACCTTCAATGGAATGCGCACGCCCACGTACGTGCTCTATTGGCCAATACTAATGCTCTTGTGTACAAGGACAACGAAGAGCAGGAAGTTCTCGAAAGACTAATAGATGCACTCAAAGCAAATGGTTTAGAAATGAAAAATACCCAGCCAAGCAAATGGACTTCTGAGGATTCTCAGAAATATATGCAGCAAATGATTCTAAGTTCCTTTGAGCACTCAGGCAAAGAACTCGACGGGAAGAGTTTGCTGGAGATGAATGCCGACTCATTTGAAGAAGTAATTACCAGAGCTGCAAAGAATATGAAACATACATTGGGGAAATTGGAAGAAGAAGCTTGTGCTGAAATGGAGGACGACCTTTGTTTGACTGACTCGACAGCAAGTGATGGATCCTCTTCTGGGAATGGAGAAGCATCGTATGACGGTATGTATAAGGTGATCGCGAAAACAACAAACTACTACGACCAGAATGTTACCGAATCAAATGTATTCCTTGTGACTCTGCAACGCAATGGGATTGGAAGTTCCGGCTGTGCATGGACTGCTGGATCAATTCATAACAATTATGACGGAGTTACAAGCATATGGCAGGGGGAATTTGCTTCGAATGGCTCATTCCACTTCACTTCCCTTTACAGTAATGATACAAAAGAAGAATATAGTGGGCGATTCGAGAAGTGCGGTGGCGACGATGGAAATATCTATGCCAGAGGTAAATATTGTAAATATGCTTGGTTTGGATATGGCAACGAGAGTTATGGTATGCTGGATATGATGATGTGCAAACTATCTCCCGAAGAAGAGAGGGAAGCAAAAGAAGCCATGCAAACGTTGGCGCTTGGTGACTCCAATGCCATATCTTTAGAGGCCATCATGCAACAGATCGGGCCAACGATGGCATGGGGCGACTTTCACAAAGCTGCAGACTCATATCCTCACTATGAAATTGATGGAAGAGGTTTTTGCTTGACGCCGGCCTACAATGCATCAGTGTGCCTTGGCGCCCCCATCGCAGTTCATTTTGAACTTCCGGACGGATATACAGCAGCAGATAATTGCGTCGTCTCAATTATTCCGAAAGGCACGGAGGAGATTGATGATGTTTCATTTTTCCACGCAAATGAGTATACTGTTGCTCGGGGTTATGTTTTCCCCACACAAAAAGTTCCTGCAGATGTAGGGCCATATGAGATAGCTTTGTTCAACAGCAACGGTCAAAAGATAGGCCATAATCCAATTTCCATCACTCATGGGAACTCCTGGAAAAAATGAGGGGTCATGGCCACGATAAATGACATATTGTGCTACCAGGATACAAGCAAGACACGGGCTAATAACGAAAAGAGTAGCTGACTTTAATTTTGATTCAGCACGATGAATTAACATCCCATATACATATACTACGTGTACTTTCATAAGATAGTAATTTCAAATTATAGTGATACTATTGATGTCAGATATAGATTTCCTCCGCTACGAGGGACCTTGATTTGAAGTTCAACCTTTCCCTCCTCGCCGACTGGAAACAAATGACCTTTGTCACCATCCTCGTGCTTCAATACAAAACAATTTTTGTTGACTGGAGTAACATTTTTGGCTTTGATTCCATTCACCAATATACCACCTTGAGTAGCAATCGTGTAGTTAAAAAAGTCAGTGATTTTGACGTAATCAGCTGGGTACCTTTCCCAGTCGAACACAAGAGTGCACATCATGATAATACCCTCGAGACCAGAATTTTCAAAATACGTTTTCTCCTTGTCATTCGGGATAGTGGTTGCCATCCAATCATCCTCATCACGAACATAAAATAGATCTTTAAAGTCTATCTCAGCTTCCTTGCAAAGATTTCTATTCTTCAAGTGATTGTACACCAACGGGAGTTCAGTGCTGTTGTCATCCTTTTGTCCTTTGGGGGGTTTGTAGAAATCGTACCCTTCGTCTACATAGTCAGTCTTACCGCCATATACGTAATTTGCCGACGCATTGGTACCTAGCAAGCCATCATACCGAGCTTGGCTAGGAAGCAGTGCTGTGCGACATAAACTCCGAGATCGTTTCAAAAAGGTAAAGTTGAAACCTGCTGGGTCCGTCTCCCCGTCGAAAATTCCTTTTGGCGGATCGCTCGCAAAGAATGCTGCCCTATCTTTGTTCTCGAACATGCGCAACTCTGTTAAGTAACGAGAGCTTATTTCTGGTTGCGTATTAGGTACCACACTGTCTGGGTCATTCAGAGAGGAGGATAGGTCGGCGGATGTGTCATCTCCTTCTCCTTTCACTCTTTCTCCACCTTCTTCATCGTTAACTTCCTGCTTCGACAAATCGTCCAAAGCTTCGAGGAAGTTCTCAAGGATGAAAGCTGCTGCAATACGGCCGATAAGCAAATGATCCTTCCACCCGTTATGCCACTTTACCTGGTGTCCGATATAAGGGCAGGTATGATTAGTGTCAAACTTGACAAGATTGTCACCACAGGGCTCACCGGTTTCGGCATGACCATTATTACATAAATAGTTCTTTACCCCAGGAGGAAGCTGTGAAGCGTCCACGTCCGGGACATCGGAGCTGG
>Ga0209712_10002081_pt1 | contig 16740 bp, 16 predicted proteins | sample ArcOceMetagenome_FD_187443 | JGI IMG/M metagenome (GOLD analysis project Ga0209712, IMG submission 187443) | Marine eukaryotic phytoplankton communities from Arctic Ocean - Arctic Ocean - Greenland ARC118M Metagenome (SPAdes) (version 2) | ecosystem: Environmental > Aquatic > Marine > Oceanic...
TTTACGAACAATCTTTTTTTCAAGATGCCCTATTGGAAATAATACTTTGTCTAAGACTTCTTCTTGCATAGTATATAAGAAGTAAGTTTGATCTTTACCAGCATCTAAACCTTTTGTTAAAATACTTCTCGATTCTTTTTGTTCATGTTGACAATAGTGACCTGTCGCCAAGAAATCTGCTCCAAGTTCAATTGCCTTTGTGAAAAAAACTTTAAATTTGATCTCTCTATTACAAAGAATATCTGGGTTTGGTGTAAAACCAGCCCTATATTCGTCTATAAAGTTATCAAAAACATTCTCTTTATACTCTTCCACAAAATTTACTGAAAAGTATGGAATATCAATTTTTTCAGCAACACTGATAACATCTTCATACTCTTGTTCACTAGTACACTTTCCATCAGCACCAGTTTCTTCCCAGTTTTTCATGAAAATCCCAACAGTTTTATAGCCTTGCATCTTAATTAGAAGTGCTGAAACCGAAGAATCTACTCCACCACTCATGCCGACAACAACTGTCCTACTAGCATTGACCTCGTATTCAGAATCTGTAATATTGATTCCAATACTTTTTAAATATTCTAGTGATTCTAGCTTTTCCATAGGGTGCTGATATATCTATTTTTAGCTGTTAAGGCCATCAAATAGAATGATTTTTACTTTTTTACATCTAGAGTAAGGCCTAGAGTAGATATGGCGAGATACTTAAATGCATGGAATAGCGTTTTTTGGTTTATAGTCTCAGGAAAGTCATTTTTAGTTTGATACTTTTTATTAAAATCATCTTCCCAATTTTGAGTAAATGTAACTGAAGCAAAGCCTTGTTCCCAAAAACGGAAATTGTCTGAGTTATTGAAGTTATTGCGAACTAAATCAAATCGTATTCCTGATGTTCCTTTTTTGGCTATTTTAGAAATTTTATCATGTAATTGAGCATCAAGATTTTCAGTATCAGCTTTAGAGTCTCTAGCGTATACTTTAAAGTTTTTAAGCTTTTTTCGCTTATCAAAATGTTTAGAGTCATGTCCTAACATTTCTAGATTCACAACTCCTATAATATCATTTGAGTTACTTTTAAGTTTTTTCGCAAAATGATATGAACCCAGGTACCCAACAGATTGAGCATCTAAAAAGACAATTTTTATTGAATGCTTTAACTTAATTGGATTTAAAAGTTTTATAAGCCCAAGTAAAATAGAAATGGAAGATGCATTATAATCTGCTCCAGGCATACTAGATTTTTCATCAATCATCATTGTCTGTGGATCATGCGACACAGTATCATAGTGAGCTGTTATAACTAATGTCTTACTAGACTCACCTTTTTTTTGCCAAATTATATTTTTTCCAATTATATCTTTCTTCTTAAGAATTAAACTTTGCATGTATGAATTAAATCTTGACCATTTTTTGTGTTCTTTTGAGTTCGCTTTATACATAGGTACAATTTTTGAATCAAAGTTACTTTGATAAAAATCACGTCCAACTTTAGTGTTAAGTTTAAATTCATCCACTTTTACAGATACAGATTTATCGTTTTTATAACTTTCAAGTGTATTTACTAAGAAATCTTGAATGTTTTTATGTCCACTAGTCCCATAAAAACGATTAGGTTTACTTTTATAAACAATCATTCTTAAAGAATGCATAATTTCGTTTGATTTTATTTGTTTAATATATTTTTTTATTCTATATACAGATGTTAATTCAGTCTCTTTAGCTGGAATGCTACTTACAAAGATAGAGATACTTAAGATCAAACATACTTTAAAACTTAAATAACGAAACATTTTGATCATTTTTATTTTCTTCCTCTACATTATTAGATTTATTCTTAAAGAACTCTACTCTATCAATTGCTTTAAATTCACCTCTTGTACCAACTTGAGCGTAACCTATAATTTTTGAATTCCTACTATTTGAATCATAGATTACAATATTTTCACCTTTTATTAGTGGGTAAACTTCTTCCGCAAAGTCTAGGTATGCAGTTTGATTATTTTTAAAAAGAAGATTTGCCTTAACAAAGCTGTTTGAATATTGAAACTTTATATAGCAAGTTAAAGGTCTACGTTTATCAAGACCTTTACCAATCATTAAACTTACGATTTGTGTTCCCTTAAAGGTGAGAAATTTTTTACTCCCAGCAAATATTTGACCATTTGAAAAATTATAATCAACTATTTCAATATTTTTTTCTAAAGTACCACTGTTTTCCATCTCGAACTCTTTCTCTGTCAGATAATGAAAAGCCATTCCCTTGTGATCACCTTGTACAACCTCAGATTGTTTATTTATAATTTGACCGGCTTTAAGCATTGATTTGGGAATTTTAGAAATAAGTAATTTCTCAGTTGCCTCTTTAACTTTGAAACAAAAGCCTGCTTGTTCGATTGACTTATCTGCTAATAGATTAAAGTTCTTTGAAATTTTTGTAACTTCTTCTTGTCTTAACTCTCCAAGAGGAAGCATCAAGTGTTTTAAAATATCTTGATCCATACCAGCTAGCAATAAAGACTGATCACTTTTGACATCGTTATTTGAATGAATAAAATATTCATCAGAATTTATATTCTTATAAACTTTACAGTAATGCCCAGTTGATATGTAATCTGCTTTGAGAGCTTTCATTTTTTGATATAAAATATGCATTCTCATTTGTGTACAATTAAAACAACTTGCATTAGCCCTTGCAGTTAACTTATTACTTACTAATTTATCAAGGACATCATTTTCGAATCTGGCCTTAGCATCTGTTGCATAAAAAGGTATTTTGATTTTTTCACAAAAAGCTTTAACTTTATCCAAATCTAAAATATGGCATTTTGGTAAGAAGTCTTTATTATCTACAATATCCTCATTAGTAACGACCATTGAAAGGCCTATAACTTGGTAGCCTTGCTTTTTAAGTAAAAATGCAGCTACTGCAGAGTCTTCTCGACCAGTTAAAGCAACAACAACCTTCATAGTTGAGTTATTGTCTTGGTTATCAAGCGCCATAATTACAATCTCCTAGGCAAAATATCATAGGCAAATTATATCTTAAATATACTACTTAAAAAAGCTGGTAAAATTACGATAAGGATATTAATGACAAACTTAAGAAAAATTATTTATCAAGAAGTCTACCTATTCGATGATTCGATTAATGAGAAGAAGTTTAAAAACTCACTCAAAGAATTCATCTATTACATTAGGTTTACTGGGATAAAAGGCGTAATCGATTTTGCGTACTCATCAAATATGGATACAATTCATCCTTCTCTATCAATAAAAGATAACTTTATCCTAGATTCAGTCCCGACAAGTTTAATCAAGAATAAAGAAGATAACTTTAGATATAGACTAAAGGAGATTGAAAATAAGCCCTTAGTTAATTTGATTACTACTCTTGAACCAATTGAGAGAAAAGCTTCAGAGTTAGATTTAGAACAAATTAAACTGGCCTCTATATTAAAGTCTCTACTAGCTCAAACAGACTACGTATTTCTTGAATGTCCTGATGAGAATTTATCAATAGAGAATTTAAATAAAATAAAAGAGTGCCTTGAATATGAAGTAAAAATAAATAATAGAAAGGTATTTATTAAACCATATAACAACGATGCTTGGATTGACCTAGCAACCGATATAGTTACAAAGAATCAAAAACAAGAGTATGTAAAGTCACAAAATCTATTGAGTCAACTCTTTGAAACAAAAGTAGATGTGAAACCTAACTATAATTTCACTCTCGCTAAAAAAGCTAGCTAATCTTAACTGAACAATTTATTTTATATGATTTAGATGTAAACTTGTTCATAGCTTTTAATCTTAACTGAAGAGTCCTATCTTTAAAAAACACATCAAAGTTCGCAGCATTCGCTTTTCTATCACCTAAAGTAATCTTTGACAGATCATCTTCAATAAAATCAAACGTATCTATAACGTTTTTGTAAGGGTTATATCTATCATTTTGATTTTGATAATAAGTCGTCACTTGAATAATACTTTGTTCACTAAAACCTATTAATGGTAAAATAGATTGAATAAACTCATCCCGATTAGAATCATAAAGCTTATCTACTGCAAAATATATTTCTTTATTTAAAGAATATAAGAATTTTTTATAAATATCTCTAGATTTACCTTCAAGCAGTCCTGGTAATGTTGGTTTCTCTTGATTGATCCAATATAAATAATCTTCAGAATACTCAATATCATTCTCGCGGTGAAGTTCTAAAGATAATTCTTCTATTAATTTATCAGTTTTTATATTTAATTCATTTTGAAGTTTCAAAGTATCTATATTCGTGGATACAAAATACTTAGATATAAAACTCTTAACTCCTGCACTCTTAGTATTGACGTAAGCATGAGCTTTTGAGAGCTTTATACTAAGTGGATAGCTCCTACCTTTTGTTCTGACTAGAATGTCAGCTTCAGCATAGCGCTCGTCGTGAGATGCCATTGCGGCCTTACCTATTAACTCAATATGAATATGATCATCGACTTCAATATCTAGAGATTTAAAAATATCATCAGCTAATGACTTAGCTAATGCTGGTAAGTCATATAAAAGATTTGGAAAATACTCGCGAATAAAACTTTCTTGAACAGCAAGCATTTGTCTAAAGTCTTGAGTTAGCGCAGTAATGAATTTAGCTTCACATGAATAAAGAGAGCTTAGGGAAACAGCAACAAGATACTCATAGAGGTTACCTTTATATTCATTTAATAGAGCTTGCTCTCTAATATCAGATGACATTATTTAGTCCAGTAACCCTCATCATCTAAAGCTTCTTCTTTTACTGGAAGGCCTTTCAATAACCGCGGAGAATTTTGATTTAAAACCTCAAAACTTACTCTATTTGCATATTTACTAATTTGAGAAATCGAAGAATATGTTAAGTACTTTGAGCTATGCTTAGGAGAATTTGGCACAACATCTTTATGATAGCAGTTTGCACTTATATCGTGAAGAAGTGCAGAAAGAGCAGCGTCACCTGCACCATTTGTATTTTTTATTGTTGTAGGTCCACCATTAAAAGGATTGATATGCGTATAAATTTTTAAGGGTTCTTTACAGTCTTTTTTCTTCATTGCTCGACTGTATTCAAACTCATTATAGTTAACTACTGATTTAGTCACTAAAGGTTCTTTTGATTCTCTTTTTTGATCATCATCTGTGTATGCAGCAATATATAACCCTTTCTTACCAACAGTAATTAAAGCTAAGTCACATATTTCTAAAATATCTTGTCCAGCTAAGAGTGCATCGTTATGTCCTGTAAGCTCCTGTGCCTCTTGTTGATTCATTGCCAGAACACTTACATACATCTGAGTAAATTCTTTTAAAAATGCAACCCTGTCTTTTACTAGCTCACTTGTTCCAAGTGACATAACTACCGGAATGTTATATTTTTTACAAATTTCACAAGCTTTTGTTGTTGCAGCATATATAGGATCTTCTGAGTTTCTTAATGTATAAGCTGAGATTAATAAGGCACTTGAATTTTGAATAATATTATCAGGGATATACTCAGGAGTTAAATCATTCATGCAACCTTTGCTAATTGCAAAAGTTCTTTCAAGGTCTGGAGTAATAAAACAAAGAGCTCTTCCCATAGGCTTTTCACTGGGTTGAAGATAAGACATATCAACTAAGCCATTTGTTTTAGCAAGATACTTAAAAGCATAATCTCCAACTTCGATTTGTCTTTTAATTGATCCCAGAGCATAACTTTGAACATCGCTTAAAACAGAATAATTATGTAAAGTGTTACCAACTGCACCACCTGGATACTCGCCAGTAACCTTATTAACACTTTTGAAATCATAATAAATTTTATCAGCAAGCTCATCTTCAATTAAGAAAGACTGACCTTTTAAGAATTTATGATCTGCTAAAAACTCATCAGTGACTTCAATTTCAATATCAACAAGTAATTGATCAATACCTACTACATAGTCCTCAGACCTTTTCGAGAAGTCTTGTCCAAGTTGTAAAGTAGATCTATCTTTCTCTGTAACTGGAAAATAGTGTTTAGTATTTCTTCTGCCTGGAAACTTCATACATCCCTCTTTAAAATATACAAATTTGTCGTTTTTAGAACTATTAAATACCTCTTAAGTGACCGATTAGACAAGAAATTAACTCTTATGGTACTTTTTACATAATAAACACTTAAGGAAACACCATGAAAGAAGCAGAAAATGAAATTTTTCGTTATTATCCCCCCAAAAATGGCTATATCGGAATACTATCTATTCCCCACTCAGGTGAAGTGATACCAAAGGAATTTAAAGAATTCATAACAAGTGACATGAAAATACTAAGCAGAGATGTTGATTTTCGTGTTGATGCACTAGTTGATATCGAAGAGCTCATAAATCAAGGCATCGCCGTAATTGTTTCTAATATTCATCGAACTTGTGTCGACCTTAATAGATCAAGTGATAAATGCGTTCTAAACTGGAAATCAAACTCTTTCGATGAAAAAATTGTTCTTAAAGAACCATCACCAGATACGCAAGAGATCTTTGTTGGCAAGTATCATGCTCCATACTTTGAAATGTTAAAAACAATGATTAATGAATTACATAAAAAAACAAAGAAAGATATTTCACTAATAGACCTTCACAGTATGCCATCAACTCCTACTGAGTATCACTTGAAAGTCACACCAAATCAAGACAAAGAAAGACCAGACTTTTGTGTCAGTGACATAGAAGGATTATCTTGTACTAAGGATTATATAGATGGAACATGCAAGGAGCTAAAAGAGTTTTCTTCAAGTGTTACTCAAAACAAGCCTTACTTTGGAGGGCATATCACTCGATATATAAACGCCACATTTCAGAGAATTAATAATATTCAAATTGAAATAAACCGAGGTATTTATATGGATGAAGATTTGAGAGTTTTAAAAGAAAACTTAGTAAATGAATTAAAACCAAATCTAACAAGAGCTCTATTAAAAGTATATAAATCTAATCGATAATCATTCGATTATCTCTAGATTTCTTATTTCTTTTGGCCTTATCTAGCATGATTTTCATTTCTTCTTCTTGAGATAATTTAGGTTTTTCGATCACATCAACTTTATTCGCAAGATCTTCTAATTCTTTTTTTCTTTCGAGCTCTACATTCCTCTGTAAAAGAACATTATCCTCTAGGTTTAAGTCATCTATATTTTTTTCTGAAAAAGTAGTTCCATATTTTTTCATTGCAAAAGAATAAAGAACTTCTAACTGCCTTTGGTTTCTCGTTCCTTTTTCTAAAGACACAATCATCTCTTTTATATATTCTGAGCGTTCAGTGTTATGCGTCCAAGCTGAAAGTAAATATAACATTCCCTGCTGATCAATCTGTTCCGTATACTCTAAACCTTTAAACTCTCTGTAAAGGATGTTTGACAACCTCCTGGATCCCCCACCAAACTGTACTTCATTCAAAAGCTTATACCTAACAAGCTTAGATTCATTATTATTTTTTTCAGTTAATAAAATAAATGAATAAATAATGCCCCTATTATTTGTAAGAATTAATTCCGAAACATAATCTTTATTTTTTGAATATAATTCTATAATTGCAGTATTTGTACCCTCCACAAGAGCATAGTTTATAAATTCGTCGGGGAACATTCTTGATCTTAAATGAAGAATATAAAGATTATAAGCCATTTGGGCAAAAGGAATATTCCAAGAGTCTATTTCTAAAGAAAAAATATCTTTCCATATTTTTTCTTTTGATACATTTTTAATTTGATTTTTAATAAGTGGAAGCTGAAAAAGTTTTTGTGCATTTAATTCAGTTGGAAAAAGCTTATTAGATAGGAAATAAAACTTTGATATTTCTCGTTCATCCGCACCATACAGCTTTAGGCCAAATTCAGTTTTTTTAGTCTTTTTTGAGTATTTAAGAACCGGAGATACAAATAAAAATGGATTCTTAACTGGAAGAGGTAAAATAACATCCATAAAATGAAATTTTCTCCAAAGATCAGCATTACCAAGATCGGAACTATCTCCATTAATCGACTCACCAGGAACAAGAAATGATTTTTTAAAGTTTGCTACTGAATACCAATTAGAATTATAGTCACCTTGAATAATTTTATTATAGTAATAATAAGGAGTAACAAGCAGTGCCCCAACCCCTGAAACAGCAATAGAGAGAAGAATAAATGTAATTATAATAATTTTTTTCATAAAACCACGTATTTTTAGTAGTTTAACACATAAGGCATAATAAAAAAAAACTATAAATATTTGGTACAAAATGACCGATAAGAATACTAGAACCATAGGATTTTATATGAAACTAATATTATTGACATTTATTATGACCTTTATCTTCGTATCTTGCGATGCTCCGATGAGGACCAGAGTTCCTACATCTGTTGACTACGCAAACGTCCAAGGCAATGGCTTTGATGAAGGCGATGGCAATAATCAAAATAATAATAACGGTGGACAAGGTGGTATCGACACCGGTGATACAAATAACGATCAAGAAGAACCTGGATTTGAGAATTGTGAATATATGAGTCCTGAATACAATGGTGGAAGCATAGGTAATTTTGGTCTTTGTCGACACACAACTGATGAAAGAAGATACAAATCAATTTTTGCTCAATCAAATCCAGCTGGAACATGCTTTGTCCCAGTTCATATTCAAAACAGTGGAAATTCATTTAAATTAGGTAAAGCTGAGTGTGTACATAATAGTGCTGATACAAACTATTATATGACATTAAATAAAGAGTTAGTTGCCCCTAATTTTAGTTATCCTAGACCTGAGGCAATTAATGGAGTTATGGTAATAGCATCAGCTTCCCTAAATGCATATATGGGTTGTATGAATTCAAAAGAAGATTACTTTTTAGGAACACAAGGTTGTTGCATACAACAAGTATACAACCCTTCAACGAATAGATATAGCTGTGTTCAACCAAATCCTCAATGTGAAAGTGGTGCAAACAATTATGCTAATAATATTTGTAGTTTATTTGTTACGAATCACGGAAATCACTACCGACAAGTTACATTCTAGTTAGTAATTCGATTGTTTTTTCTATCTCCAACGGCATAAAAAGTATAAAGGTCATCGTCATCTGATGGAAATGATAGCACTGGCAATAAGGCCATCTCATCAGTTCCTGGAATATCTACCTGCAAACAAATAGCAATATAAAAGAATGCTTTTTCATCTTTCTTAAAACTTTTAATAAAAGATATTATATGATCATCAGCTTCATCTTTTCCGTGAAACTCATCGTCAGGGTCCTCTAAAGTTAAACTCAAATAGTCATCATAAAGTGGATACTTTTCAAAATCTATATCAGATTCTTTTCTTCTTTCAAGTAAGAGTGCCAGATGCTCTGATTTCTTTAATTCTATATCCTCTATAAGTTCAGCTGGTAGCTGTACTTCATCTAAGACCTCAACTTCTTCATCTTTTTCTGAGTTATGACCTTGAAAATCATCAGTTCTTTCTACTTCAGTATCAATCTTCTCTGATTTACGATAAAGCTTAATCAATTCCAAGCTTTTAGTAATTGTTTTAAAATAAACAAAGGCAGGTTCATTTTCATAGTATGAACAGATTAAAATAAAATATGAATTATTTTTAATTTTATAAATATGTGTGTAGTATTTTTCGTTTAATTCAGATCTATCAACCCAAACTTCATCAGGTTTATAGAGCACTTGTTCAAAGAGCTCACGGTCTTGATAAAGGCTAATATCAACTTCAGAAATATTAATCCCGAGTTGTTCTCTCAAATTTGACTCTTCTTTATCAAAAAATTCCATATAAGGTGAATAGAAATCAACTATACAGTCTTCACAGCAAAACCCGCGATTTGATTCCTCAACAAAGAGTAACTCTTCAATTTTACTGATCTTTTTTCTGCAAGCAGCACAGAAATAGAGTTTTTTAGTCATACTCTCATCCTTTCTACATGGTTACTTTAACATGAAATATCTTCACTAATCCTAATATTTAGTTCGGAAAAAAAATCCTCCTCAAACATGAATACTCAAAAAAATATACAATACATATAAGGAATAGGATGTTCCTAAAGCTAATTGAAATAAGGACTATGATGGCCAGCTCAACAAATTTTAACCCCGATACAAACACTCTCTTAAAAAAACCAGTCACTAATGAAATGAAAAGCTATATCAACCTGGCGAGTTCAGGACATTTTCCATTATTTTTTAATGAATGGTTATCTGAAGGTGTAAATCATGGAGAACCTTTAAGTTATAGAGTTGCCAATAGAAATGTTCGAGAAGTATTTAAGAATTTATCCAGACATAGAACCCAAGAAAAGAAGAAGACAGCACTAACCTCTCTAAATGATAAAGATAGAAAGCTATTTGTTAAATCTTTTATAAAAGTTGTTGAACATAATGTACTAAAGGATATGAAGACTCTTCATTAAATGAAAAATATCATACTCACAACTCTATTCACTTTTTTTTATGCTCAAAGTGCTGTTGCCGAGTATCGTGTATACCAATATGTAGTTAAGAATAAAATAAATATAAAAGATGCTCCAAACTCAAATGTAATTATCTCTACATTAAATCCAAGAAGTTATATTTCTTACAATGGTGGATCAAATTTAATAAATGTAGATTTGTTAAGAACCTGGATGTGTCCAGGAAATACTGGCGAAAGATTAAAAACCTGTGACTCACCTTATGGTCGCTTACCAGCGGAGGTTTTAAAGTGAAAACAAAATTAAGCCTAGAGAAACATGAAAACTTAGTGCAACATCAAAAGAAGATGCAAAACTTAGGAGCAAAGCACAAACTTGAATTAGAAAAAGTACAGGTAAACAATTCAAAAGAAGTTAATAGTCTTAGAAATTCCCATCAGGTAAATTTAAATTCAATTCGAAATCAGCATGAGCAAAAGCTTTATAAAGAATTAAATCACAATGAAGAAGTACTAAATAAAGTTAAATCTAATCTTGATCAAGTAAAAGAACTTACAGCAAAAGAGAAATTAGAGATTGAAGTATCTCATTCAAAAGAGATGCAAAACAGAAAGAAACTCCATGAGGCAAATGTTTTAAAAGAGAATAAACTTGCAACATTTAAAATACAAGATGTAAATCATTCTGGTAATATCGAACTTCAGAAGATTCAAAGACAAATCGCTAATAAAAACACAGAGTTAAAACATGGTCATGTAGAGGATCAACAAGCGTTAAGTATATCTCACAAAAATAAAATGGGATTAGATAAGGATGTATATCAAGCGAAAAAAGGTCACGAATCAGATAAATTTCAAAGAGCTCTTTTAACTCAAAAGAAAGACAATGTCGCAACTTTAGCAGGGCAAGAAAGAAAGCAACAAACAAAACTTGTGAATACTAAAAACCTTTATGATGATAAAATTAAAAAAGTGACAGAAGACGGTATTAAGAACACACAAGAAAAGAGAAAACATTTTGAAAATCAAAATCAAAATCTACATAAACAAAGTGAGATCGTTTTAAAAAATGTAGTTGGAAGAAAAGAAAAGCTCATAAAAAATGTTCAAGATTCTTTAACAAAACAGTATAAATTGGGTCTAGAGAAAAAAAATGATAGTTTTTATTCTTTTGGTAAATTACAAATAAGTGTTAAAGAGAACAAGGCCAAAAATGGTTATTCAATTGAAGTCCCTATTGCGAAACATGAAGCTAAACATGTTGATCTTCGAGCTGAAAAAAGAGAATTAAGATTTTCAATGGAAAGAAAGTATCAATATGAGATGCAAGACAAACAAGGTGATAATAAAGTCTCTAGAATAGAATCATATAATTCAAAAGTTCCGATTAAGAATTTGATAGACCCTGAAACAATAACAAAAAGCTATGCTAATGGAATTTTAAAATTTGAGATAAAATTTGCATAAAAAAACCCACAACAAGTTGCAGGCTCTTCATTCTTTTTTTATAATTTTTTAATTTAATCTAAATAACCACGTTTTTGTTGATCTCTTTCGATTGATCTAAATAGTGCGCCAAAGTTACCTTCACCAAATGATAAATGATTTTTTCTTTGGATGATTTCAATAAAGATTGGCCCAATAACATTCTTAGTAAAAATTTGTAATAAGTAACCTTCTTCATCACCATCAACTAATATTTGAAGGTCTTGAAGTTTTTTGTGATCTTCAGATACATTTGGAACTCTTTCAAATACCTCTTTATAGTATTCATCATCCATATCTAGCGTAGAGATACCGGCCTTTTGAATTGCCGCAACAGAGGAAACAATGTCATTAGTTAAAAATGCAATATGTTGAACTCCAGGTCCTTTATATTCTTCTAAGTACTCTTGTATTTGAGATTTCTTGTCAGTAGCTTCGTTAATCGGAATACAAAAACTTCCATCTGGAGATCGTAGAGCATATGAAGTAAGGCCTGTTTTTGCCCCCTTAATATCAAAGTATCTTACTTCTTCAAATCCAAATATGTTTTTATAAAATTCTGACCATTTAGTCATTGTTCCTTGTTCAACGTTATTTGTAAGGTGATCAATAACAGTGAACCCAAGTGGAGTAATCTTATCTGGGTTTTCTAATTTTTCAAATCCCATCTTTAAATAACGATCTCCATCAGTAAAGTTATCCATTAAATAAATATTAGAATCACCAATACCTAGGATAGTAGGAATTTCTTTATCTTCAATAGAGTAATCTATTTTAGTGGATGCTGTAGCACCTCTTTCCAAAGCTGTAGAGTAAGCTTTAGTAGCATCTTTAACTCTCCATCCCATAGAACTAACACATGGTCCATGCTCTGAATAAAAGTCATTTGCAAATGAAGTTGGCTCTGTATTTAATAAAAAGACAATATCATTCTGTTGATACAAATCAATTTTTTTAGATTTATGAGTCATCAATTTTGTAAATCCGAAAGCTTGAAATAGTTCATGAAGAGCTTTTGGTTCAGCAGAGCTAAATTCAGTAAATTCAATTCCACAAAGATCTAAATAGTTGTTAGACATAATTTTCCTTTTAGTTTTTCTTTATTAAAAAATATTGATTTCCAAGTTGTTTTAAATGATTAGCTGCCGTTTGAGCTTTTTCGCCGAAGCCAAAATACAAATCACTTCTTGCATTTCCTCGTATTGCGCCCCCAGTATCTTGATTTATAAAAAATCTAGAAAAAGGAACAAGTTCTACTTTTCCACTCTTTCTTACAGGTTTTTTAGCTTGAATAAAGTTTAAGATTCCATACTCTTTATAAAGTCTATAATCTGAAGCTAATGATCTGTTCTCAGTTAGAGGTATATTTTTAACACCTAATGGCTCGTCTTGAGTTACTTTAAAATATATATAACTGGGACAAGAGGCCATAATCTCTTGTTCATGCTCTGGATGCGTCTCAATATACCTTCTTTGAGAATCAATTCCAGCACTGCCTTTAATAAGCATACCTTTTTCAAGCATATATTTAAAAAGCATTTGAAATTTTTGTTTATTAGAACTGTCATAACTTAAATAATGCTTAGTAATTGATCCATCTTTATTTTTAACTTGAACTCTTCCGCCACCTTCAACATGCAAAAGCCAAATATCATATCTTGATTCACTAACATAAAATAGCTCTAGGCCATGTCCATCAAACTTATTTTTAAAATCAATCTCTTCGCGAGTAGAGTTTAATAATTTCTTCTCTTGAGGTTTTTTGTAGATAGCATGCTTATAGTTATCAGTCTTAACAACTGATCCATGTAAGTCAGGTGAATAGTATGCTGTGAAAAGAGATTGCCCACTTGCATAACCATCTTCAGAAGCCTTTGGAACTGGACTATAGATGTTAAACTCAGTGTTTAAGCTTAAACTTAACTCTGAATAACAAGTCTTAGAGTCAATCACCTCTAAACATGTAATCGTTTTATCTACAAGATTTCTAAAATGAATAAGTGAATCTCTTAAATCACTTCTTTTATAATCTTCCACACCTAGCTTAAACCTTACTGACATCTCTGAAGATTTGAATGATTCTAATTGTCTATGAATCGCCAGTTTCATATTCTCTAAATTTAAGTCGTCTAAAAATTCAATAGATTGATTAACTTTTTTTGTTTCCGGGATTCTATCAAGTGTGGTCGCATGAACATTAAAAGAAAAAAGACTGATCAAAATAAAATAACGCATCATACCCCCAGAAATAATAAATTGTAGGTCACGATAATGAAACTAAGTGTTATTGTCAATTTTAGCGAGCAATTATTGACCTTTTATCGGATACTTAGCTCTTTTCCCATTAATAATATTTCAGTCTTATTATATGTCTTGATTATTTCATGGTGATATTCATTTTTTAAATAAAAACCTCTATTTCTAGCAGTTGGGCTTGTTATCAGATGAACACCACAAGAGGTCGAAGATACTTTCGATTCAAATTCTTTAATTAGAATAGAACCAAGTCCCAATCCCCTAGAAGATTCGGACAGATTAATATGTAAATGTGCTGGGTACTTTAAATATTCATCTTTAAAAAGATCAAAGTAAAACAATGAATCAAGAAGAAACTTGTCTTTATAAGAGTTTGGGCTTCCACATATATAGCCAACGGCTTTTTTATCTATCATGCCTACAATAAATAGATCGGGATAATTTTCGATATAATAGCTCAAATATTTAAATTTAAATTTATTTTTCTCATCATCATTTTTAAAACTAGTTTTAGAAGATGATTCAAAAAATATATTCTCTACATCTTTAGATTGTTCATCAGATATTTGGGAAAGAGTTTTTAATATAATCATAAAAGCTGTTTTAATCTTTTTTGAAGGATTAAAAAACGATAAAGGTTTCGGTCAATTTTCTTATCATTTTCACTTAGTTCGTATTTTATCATTTTAAATCGATAGAAATCCTCAACACTTAAGTCTATTTCAAAATGATCAAGAAAATATTTGAGTTTTTCCTTTGAGAGTTCTAATAGCTCTATTTTACTCAAAATTTCACAAAGGAGTTTAAAACTCTCAGTTTCATAACTATCATTAGCAAGAGATTTCCATGATGTCTGAATAGATATACTTGAAATTAACGATTTATGTGACATACTAAGCTTTTCTAATATCTTAATACGAATCTCAACAGATAAGAAAATGGCCTGGCGAATATGAGTCTCAAGGTTATCATCGAAGAATTTATCATATTGAACTAAAGATTTATTTTCTACATGAAGATGAATGCAATCAAGAGCATCACCTCTTAAATCATGAATTCGCTTTAACATATAGAGGGGTCTGCAGGATTTAATTAGTTCTGTCTTCAAATAGTGGCTTGTAAGTCCCTCAATACTCATAGTCTCAAGAAGAAACTTTGTATCAGGATGGATTTCAAATCTAAACTTGAGAGCAAACCTTATAGCACGTAAAAATCGAACTGGGTCAAAGAAGAAATGAGATGAACAGTGTTTAATAACTTTATCGCTTAAATCTTTTAATCCATTAAGAGGATCTATTAATTTCCATTCAGTTCGATTATATTCCAACATAATAGAGTTTATTGTTAAATCTCTTCTTTCAAATCCTTTTTTATAATCAATATCTGGTATGAAATTCGCTGCAAAGTTTGAGTGCCCTTTAGTCCCATCAAATACTTCAACTCTTGGTAATGATATTTCAATAGAATATTCGCTGAGTTGAATTCTTAAAATATTGTATGGAAGATCTTCACATCTATTATATTTTTCTTTTAGTTTATCAAACAGTAGCGGCCACTTAGTAAAGTGATCTATATTTATTGGCCTTATTTCACAATCAAAATCAGAAGATATTCTAGATGTTAAAATAAAGTCACGGATTACACCACCAATAATACCTACGCGAAATCCCTGTGAGAAAATGAACTCACAAAGCTCTTTAATTTTTACGGGTAATTGATGATTGAATTGCTCTAGGTTTTCCATGTTTACAAGTCTAGTTTATCTACTTCTTTATGTAAAAAATCATATAAAGTTTTAATTTTAAGACTTTCTTTATCATCATTATGATAAACAAAATGAAATTCTGATGATTGGATATCGTACTCTTTACCTAAGGTTTTAACTTTTTTCTTAAAGAAAGATCTTCTGAATACATGTGTTGGAACCACTGCAATACCTAACCCTTCATTTACTGCTTGAAGCATTTGTCCGAAGGCATTTACTACAATTCGAGGCTTAATATTTCTTGGAACTGTTCCATACTTCTCTTTACACCACTGATAAAAAAGCGGATCTCTTTCTTCAAAAAAAATCAATGGGTTTTCACATAACTCTTTTAAAGTAGTTTCTGTCGTTACGTTAAATTTATTATTATCTGGGAATACTAAAGTTGAATATTCGTTGTGCAAAATTAAGTGTTCACTATGAGCTGGTATAAGTTTATCAGGTAAAATTAGACAATCAAGATCATGGTTCTCAAAAGACTTTAAGAGTTTTTCAGGAAAGTCCATTTTTACATCTATCGCCATATCAGGAAAATGAGAAGAGAATTCAATCATACGAGATGCGATCCATGATTTTCCAATACCAAATAATGTACCTACTCGAAGTTTCCCAGCAATAATATTTTGATCTTGAAGAATATCTGTTATAGCATCATCAAGCTTTTTGAAATAATTCTTACCTAGTTTAGCAAGTCTTCTACCACTTGGAGTAAGAACAACTTTTTTTCCCTGCCTAGCAACGACAGCAAACCCTACTTTTGCCTCAAGTGACTTTAGATTTTGGGATACAGCTGACTGAGTAA
>Ga0209712_10002082_pt1 | contig 16739 bp, 13 predicted proteins | sample ArcOceMetagenome_FD_187443 | JGI IMG/M metagenome (GOLD analysis project Ga0209712, IMG submission 187443) | Marine eukaryotic phytoplankton communities from Arctic Ocean - Arctic Ocean - Greenland ARC118M Metagenome (SPAdes) (version 2) | ecosystem: Environmental > Aquatic > Marine > Oceanic...
AATTTACACCGGTTGATAATACTTATCCAAAAATACTAAAAACAACTGACTATCCAAACTTGACAGAATTCGCACTATTCGGGAGTGCAGGAGCTGTGAGCAATACAGGTATTTCTGGGGTTGTAGGCGATATCGGTACGAATGCTGGGGCTGTTAGTGGCTGGGGTTCTTCTGTTGTTCTAGGCGACATCGTAGGTGATGTTAATGTTACTTCTGCCGCTAAAAATGAACTTAGTGACCTGTATGATGAACTTACTGGTTATACTCATGGAACAACTACAACTCACATCCCCGCACTTGGTGGTCTTGCTGGTGAAACCCTCCCAGCAGGAGTATATTCTATAGCTGCAGCTGGAACGCTGAGCGGAATACTTACTTTAGATGGAGACGCTGATGATGTTTTCATCTTTAAATTTGGAGGGGCATTTGCTACTGGCGTAGGATCTAGAGTGGTTTTGACGGGTGGCGCTCGAAGTTGTAATGTATTCTGGGTAGCAGAAGGTGCTATTGGAATAGGTGCTTTTACTTCCATGAAGGGAACAACGATAGCAAATAACGGTGCAAACAGTATGGGAGCCAATGCTTTTCAGGAAGGAAGAATGTTTTCAACAGGTGGAGCTGTTAATTTTAATACAGCGACAGCTTTTTTTTCATCACCAGCAGTATATGGAGCAACCGTAGCAGAAGATATAGCATATTCATGTTACGCGCAGACTATTAATACTTCGGGTTATAATACTTGCCATGGTACTTGGACTAATGGTAATGGTAGTACTACTGATTGTCAGAGTAAGTATGATGATTTATGTTCTCCTGGTAGTGCATTCTCTACGAATGAAACTCCAGAGATAGTATCTCTTAGTGCTTCGAAAAATGGAATTGATATTGATGCTGGAACTGATGCTGATACTGATATTGGCGATGTGATTCTTTATCCAAATCCAACTCATGACGATATCCATATAGACATGAGAGGTTATGCAGGAAAAGCAGGAACGATTGAAATATTTAATAATTTAGGTCAAAGAATGACAGTAAGAAATTATCAATCTATTCCTTCGATGCCTGTTGTATTTTCGGTAATTGATTTCACAAATGGAATGTATATAGTATCCATTAAAGTTGAAGATCAGAAAAGGATTACAAAGAAATTTATAGTTAATTAATTATAAAATTTCAAGTAAGTATAGGGGGGAGGTTTTAATTAAAACCTTTTCTTATTCTTCTAAATCTTAGCGTCCAACTTCATTAATTTTAATGGAGTTGGACTTTTGTATTCATTTTTCAAGTTAAACGAACGCTTATTTTTATTACAAAATAAATAGCTCCCGATGTATTACTTATTTACTTTTATATTACTATTCAGTTTACTCCAAAATAATCAAGCACAGACACTTCCACAAAGTAGAACAGTAGATTGGACTTTGGCAGGACTTCGAGCAGATACGATTACAGGTTTGCCTGTATTTGACTTGCAAATACTTGGTGCAGTAGGCGATTGAATAACTCCAAATGACGCTGTTATCCCTAATTTTATGGCTACTTATTTTGGTGCTGGAGCTATCTTAGAATTTCCTAGTGGGGAATTTTTGTTTAATAATACCATTTCCTTACCTGATAATTTTATTCTTAGAGGACAAGGGGCAGATAGTACAATTTTGAAGATGGATTTGGGTGGAAGTGGACATGGCATCAGCATAGAGGGGACAACGAATAATGCAGATACTTCTAAATTATTGTTACCAAGTGCTAAAGATGCTACGCAGATTATTGTGTGGGATGCTAGTACTCTTTTGGCTGGAGATTGGTTGCAACTCAAACAATACGATATCGATTGGGTGACGTCTAGTTGGGCTGAAAAGGAAACAGGACAAATTGTTCAAATAGATAGCTTGGTAGGAGATACGATTTGGTTGAAATCTCCTTTGAGAATGGATTACGACACGGCTAGAACTGCTTATTATCAAAAAATAAACCCTAGGAAAAATGTTGGTGTCGAATGCCTGAAAATTAGACGAATAGATGATACGGCACCACAACAGTCTTGTAATATTTCTTTCAAATATGCAGTAAATTGTTGGGTAAAAGGAATTGAGTCGGAGAACTGTACTTTTTCACATGTTAGGGCAGAACGCTCTTCAAATTTGTACGTGACACAATCGTATTTCCATCATGGGTTTGACTATGGAGGAGGAGGACGAGCTTATGGAGTTGTGCTTCAATTTGCAACAGGAGAGTGTTTAGTCGAGAACAATATTTTTGAACATTTGAGGCATTCTATGTTGCTGCAAGCTGGGGCAAATGGAAATGTTTTTGCTTACAATTATTCTTTTGATCCTTTTTGGTCTTCTATTCCGAATAATTCAGCAGGGGACATGGTTTTGCATGGCAATTATGTTTATGCAAACCTGTTTGAACAGAACATTTGCCAGAATATTGTAATTGACGATTCGCATGGACCAAATGGCCCACACAATACCTTTTTTAGAAATAGGGGAGAGGGCTTTGGAATTTTCTTTAGTGCTAGTAATTCACCCAATCAGAATTTTCTAGGAAATGAAATTACCAACACTAGTTTTCCATACAGTTTCGTCAATTATACAATACAAGGGCTTTCTCATAAAAACCCAATATCATTTAAAACCATCATGAGTTTTTCAAAATCATCCTGAAAAAGTTCTAACTGAGCGACGTTATTTTCAACCTCCATCAATCTTAATAATTCAATGACGAGGGTACGTAAACCAGCCATCATCTTGGTAACAGGTTTCTTTTTGTTCTAAAATTATCTTCATTTAAGCTAACATCTCTGACATGGTTATTGACCTCAACAGACCAATGGTTTCTTATCGCATCAAAGTATTCTTCTGAAGATTCTATGGGCTTAGGTAAACAGGCATTAGAAATATAATAAGCAGTTTCCTCGCTATGGTCTCCTGTTTTTAAAAAAGTCCTTTGCCGTACAACTCTGAATAAACTTCGAAAATTAGTGGTATCCCAACGCTTATCGAAATACTCTTTACTCACATCGAAATAAGAATAATACCGTTGTTCTAATCGTCCGTGACCTTTATCAAGCGTATCATGACTTGCCAAAGGTTCATTATTGTTGGTGTGCCATAACATATCCTCTAAAAGTTCTGCTTGATTTCCTTTTAAGCCTATCATAAAAACCCCTTTGGCTTGTTCTATTAACTTAGTCATGGCTGGATATAAGTGCAAAGCATCAGCAGTTATTTTTTGAGTTTGAGCGTTTTGTGCTTCCACTAAATTGCGCAAACAAGGCTTTTCACTTTCCTTTTTACCATCATAACGACTTTGACCAAGCACCGCTCCATCTTCATGCCGAACGAGTTGTACCAAAGCCTCTCCTCGTTTTGACCCTTTTTCTATGCTTCCTCGTAATTCCTTCCCATCCCCTGCAAACCATTGCTTTTCTTCTTTATCCAGTTCGATTACAAAATGCTCAAATAACAATTCTTCAAATTTTACCAAACTCACTTTGCATAGTATTCTTGGTAATTGGGCTCAGGAAACTGCTCTTTCTATTTCTACATTTAAGTGAGTACATAACTTCTTGTGAGTATTAACCATGCTCCGATGAATACTGGATAAGTTCCCATCCCTTTTTCGTAATAAGCCTATAATTACTCCCAATAATATGAAAGCTAAATTATGACGCTTGCCTCTATTGTCTCGTAAATCTAATCCTTCTGCTTTTTGCAGATCTTTGTAAAATGTCGTTTCTTTGTTCAAATCGTAAGTGGGCTTCTTGATAAATTTAGTTGTGGTAAACCAAATTTACTCTTTTTGCTCGCTTACGTAGTTTTTATGAGAAAGCCCTTGTTGTGAATAGTCATAATATCTATTTTTCAACAGATTTAAGTATCTTATTTTAAATATGCAAATTTGTATATTTTAAAAATTGTATATATGTAGATGTTAAATTTAAAATGTCACGGAAGTTTATACTCGATTAGAGGTGCACTCATCAACCCTGCGGAGAGCATTTGGACAGAGTGATTTTTAAGGTAAGAATTAGAATTTTTAGCACTTACATGCCAATTTTTCTCATTTTACGATTTCTAAATACTACTATTCAAAATCAACTGATAATAAAACGCAATCATCGTTTTGTAACTATCAATACTGATTCGTTCATCAATACCGTGAATTCTTTTCAAGTCATCATTCGTTAACTGCACCGGCATAAATCGATAAATATTTTCACTTACTGGTTCATAAAATCGACTGTCCGTTCCAGCAATTACCAAACTTGGAGCTACTACACTTTGAGGAAAAATTTCCTTCGTCGTTTTTTGTAAAGCATTAAAACCAAAAGAAGAGGAACTAGAAATTTTTGAAGGTTCGCTAGCAAAAGAAGCACCTACTCGAGATACCTTTACCCGCTCATCGTCAATGGTTTTATTCAAATATTCAATAACTGTCTCACTAGTTTGTCCAGGAATAATTCTAAAATTTATCGTGGCAGAAACGTTAGTTGGTAGCACATTATCTTTCACTCCACCTTCGAGCATCGTCGGTGCAATTGTGGTTCGAATCATCGCATTAGAAGCAGCTGATTTTTCAAACTGAGATTTTAGCACTCCTTTAAATAACCAAAGGTTTGCAAAAATAGCTTTGTTCGGTAAAGTCATTTCAGGGCCGATATGATCAAATAATTCTTGCGCATTTTGAGAAATCGTTACAGGGAAAGGGTGGTCTTCCAGAGTTGCCAAAGCATGACTCAAAATCCCAATTGCGGTTTCGGGCGGAGGCATAGAAGAGTGACCACCATGTTCCAAATTAACTTCTAAATTTAAGGTACAATATCCTTTCTCGGCAGTTCCAATCAAAGCTAAAGGTGGAGTTAATCCTGGCAGAGCATTTTCCAAAATTAAAGATCCTTCATCCAAAATATATTCAAAAGTTATTTTTTTCTGTAAAAAATATTCAACGATAGCTTGCGCCCCATTTTTTCCTCCCACCTCTTCATCATGCCCAAAAGCAAAATAGATAGTTCGCTGCGGTTCATAATTTTCTTTTAGTAAAATTTCCGCAGTTTCGAGAATCCCCATGGCACTTACTTTGTCATCGAGTGTGCCTCTTCCCCAAATAAAATTATCTTTGACCTTGCCGCTGTAAGGCGGTTCCGTCCACAGAGCTTGACTTTCTTTTTCGACAGGAACAACATCCAAATGAGCCATCAAAAGGTATGGTTTTAAATTTGGATTACGACCTTGCCATTTGTAAATTCGGCTAAATTGATTGACCGTCGTTTTCTTCAAAAGGGAATCAACTAAAGGGAAAAAAGAGTCAACATAAGAATGATACTCAAGAAAGGCAGCCGTATCTACATGTGAAGAATATGAAGTCGTGGTAATTTTTGTAACATCTGAAAGTCGTTGAATCACATCATCACTTATTCTGAATTTATTAACAGCAGAGACAGAAATTTGCTTTGAAGAATAACTAACTGTATTGATAATGATGATGGCAATGATTATCAATAGTGCAGAAAGAAAAAGGCGACGTAATAGTCTTTTTAGTTTTCTCATTATTAGTTTTTAAAGGGTGTTTCATTTTTTTGTAAAAGTAATTTAAATCGAAATGATTCAAGTTATTTTCTTAGAAAAAACACATATTATTTATTTCAATAAAATCATTTCAGAAATGAAAGTTTGCGGTTTTTCATTTGTAAAAAATGCGATAAAATATGATTATCCAATTGTGGAAGCAATTCAATCAATATTGCCAATATGTGATCATATGGTAGTTGCAGTTGGGAAATCAGAGGATGCTACCTTGGAATTGATAAGAGGGATTAATTCGAAAAAAATAGAAATTATCGAAACCATTTGGGATGAAAGTTTGCGAGAAGGCGGAGCTGTTTTGGCGGAGGAAACAAATAAAGCCTTTGCTGCAATTGGGGAGGAATTTGATTGGTGTTTTTACATTCAAGGAGATGAAGTTGTTCATGAAAAATACCATGATAAAATCAAAAAGCAAATGCAATTTTACTTAGAAAATAAAAATGTAGAAGCATTGTTATTTCGTTATCAACATTTTTATGGCTCGTATGATTTTGTTGGAGATTCTCGAAAATGGTATCGACGCGAAGTGCGGATTATTCGTAATGATAAAAATATTCATTCGTGGAAAGACGCGCAAGGTTTTCGAAAAAATGGAAAGAAATTAAAAGTGAAATTAATAGATGCGGAAATGTTTCACTACGGTTGGGTGAAGCATCCGAAGCATCAACAATTGAAACAAAAGAATTTCAATAAGTTATGGCATTCTGATGATTGGGTGGCGGATAAAATTCCAGATGTGGATGCTTTTGATTATTCGCAAATTGATGCTTTGAAAAAATATGATGGAACGCACCCGAAAGTGATGCAGGAAAGAATTGAAAAAGTGAATTGGGAATTTTCGTTTGATCCGACTAGGAAAAAAATGAATTGGAAGAATTATTTTTTGAAAAAAATTGAAGACGTTTTTGGATGGAGAATCGGGGAGTATCGAAATTATAGATTTTAGTAAATGGTAAGATTTATCTTTTTAAAAGATTGCAAATAATTAATTTTAAAAAAATCATGTCCGTATCATTTTTGACCAATCACATCGGGAAATGGATATGGATGGAGAAATTAAAATATACTATTAGATACATAATTCGAATCAAGAGTTTAACGGTAGTGAATATCAATTAGCTATGAATTAAAAATAAGATCTGGTGGGAACTAAGTTGATAGTTAAGATAAAGCAATTTAAATTAAGTTTTTTGAGAAAAGTTCAATAAATGAAATTAGTAGTTACCAGATTATCAATTAAAAAGAATAAATAGTTCGATATTATATATAAAGGGCTTTCTCATAAAAACCTCGTAAGAGAGCAAAAGACGTAAATTTGGTTAACGACAACTAAATTTACTACAGATGCCCACTCACGATTGCAAGCAAGAAACAACATTTTATGAAGAAGTACAAAAAGCAGAAGATCTCGATTTAAGAGACAACAGGGGAAAGATTCATGATTTACCCTTTGTCTTATTAGGAGTAATTTTGGCTTCCTTGATCCGTATTAAATATCTCTGGTTTTCCATTCAAATAAAACGCCTCCTTAATGATACTTACACACCATTGCGCTTCCATCGTATTGGAAATCCCCCAGTTGACTATGTAACGACTATATAAATCTATAATCGCAAATAAAAACATATATCCTCTCTTCATTGCTATGTAGGAAATGTCTGCTCCATATACTTGCCTTGGTCTTTCAACCTTTAATCCTCTTAGCAAGTAAGGATATTTATAGGTCGTTTTGTCTGGCTTACTAGTGTAAGGATTTGGACCAATAGCCCTTATATCCATTAGCTTATAAAGCCTTGCTGTTCGTTTTTTATTAACCGAGTAATCGTAGTGTTCCTTAATAAAATTTGTCATTCTAGGTACTCCGTAAAATGGAGTCGCTGTATATTGACGGTCTATTATTTTCATCAAATGAAGATTCATCATAGATTCTTCTTTGGGTTGATAATATAATTTACTGCGATGGATAGTGAGCAATTCACATTGTTTTCGCTGACTTAATTGACCATCTTTTTCAACCATTTTTATGTGTTCCTTGCGGTCTATCAATACAGCTTTTTTTTAAGAAATTCTACTTCCATTTGTAGTTGACCTATCTTCGAATATAACTTCTCTTTTTCTTCTTCATGATTAGTTTCTTTTTCCTTGGGATGCTCACTATCTAATGTAAAAGATGCTTTTGCTAGGAAATCTTTTTTCCAATTTCTTATTTGAGTAGACTGTAGTTCATACTTTTGACTAAGCTCTTTTAACGTGGAGCGTTCTTTGAGTGCTTCCAAAATTACTTGTAGTTTAAACTCTTTTGTGAATTTTCTTCTTTGTTTTTTCATCCCTTAGTTGTTTATTAAAATTAGTGATTTTAATATTAACTGCTGGATCTAATTTTGGGGGTAAGTATACGCCTAAGTTGTGCTAGATATTTCATATTATTTGTCCCATATAAATAATCACCTTTACCTTACCTTGCAGAACTATATTTTCTATATGAGAGCTGTTTCATTATTTTCTATATGAGAGCTGTTTCATTGTGAAATAGTTTCAAATCCCGACCGTTAAGTAAATCCCAACCGTTAAGTAAATCCCAACCGTTAAGTAAATCCCAACCGTTAAGTAAATCCCAACCGTTAAGTAAATCCCAACCGTTAAGTAAATCCCAACCGTTAAGTAAATCCCGACCGTTAAGTAAATCCCGACCGTTAAGTAAATCCCGACCGTTAAGTAAATCCCGACCGTTAAGTAAATCCCGACCGTTAAGTAAATCCCGACCGTTAAGTAAATCCCGACCGTTAAGTAAATCCCGACCGTTAAGTAAATCCCGACCGTTAAGTAAATCCCGACCGTTAAGTAATTCTTAATGAACACGTTTGTTTGTTATACTTGAATGAGTTTAATCGTAGTATCTAATTTTATACTGGTTTTACAAATCATCAGTAATTTTTTTGGTTCGTATTACTCATTTACTAATCGTATGCTCAGTTTCTCCGAACTGAGCATACGATGATGTGGTAATTTACAACCAAGTGCATCAAAATAAAACAAATTATTATTTGAACATTTTTTTAATAAATCTTTTTAAAAACAAATTATGAATTCTTTTTACCCTCTTCTTTTTTTACTTTTCCTCAGCTTGGGGCAAGTTTTAGCTAATAGCCCAGCTGAAAAGCTAATAACATTTGAAGGTAGTTTATCAACTACTAACACTAGTGATTTTGATGAAGCTTCTTTTACAAGTGGGTGTTTAACTCCCTCTAATCTAGCTTTGAATAAAACTGCCGAACAATCATCCACATATAATTCACAAAATTATAATGGAAACGCTTCAAAAGCAGTTGATGGAAATACAAATGGATGTTTCTATCCTGGACCTGCGACCACTCCTTCTGTGTCTGCTACAAATAGTGAAAACCAGGCATATTGGCAAGTCGATTTGGGTGAAGTATACAGCCTCCAACAGATCAAAATGTGGAATAGAACTGCTTGTCCTGCAGATAGTGGTCTTCCTGCTACAGAAGATTGCCATTTAATTATTTCTAGATATCCTTTTGGAAGTATGGGCTTAACTGCTGCGCTTGGTCAAGCGAGCTATTCCGAATTAATAGAAGGGTCAATTGGTACTCCAAGTGTTCTTAATAACCTTCCATCTGGAACTACAGGAAGATACATAAGAGTTCAATTAAAAAATGAGGGTTCCTTATATTTGGCAGAATTCGAAGCACACGGATGTGCAGTAGAATATTCAGATCCAGTTTGTAATTTTACTCTAGAAAATGAACATGATTTCGAAGCTGGATTTGGTTTTTGGAATGATGGCGGTAACCTTTGTAACAATGGAAATGGAGGTGCTAATATGAGTGCAAAGGCTGTTAGGCTTAGAGGTAATGGTGGATTACATTCTAGTACATATACAGATAACATGGATCTTTCCAATGTTTCAAAAGTTAAATTTGATTTTATGCTTCGATTTCAAGGTATGGAATCTGGAGATGATTTAGTGTTGGAGTATTCTACGGATGGAGGCACTAATTTTCAAATGGCAGAACAATGGATAAGCGGTCAAGGAGGTGTGTCAAATTCACCATCATTTAAAAGTAAAACTGTTGAAATTGAAGATGATTTTTCATCAGAAACTGTATTCAGGTTCAGATGTGATGGTAATGCTAATAATGATAAAGCTTGGATAGATGATATTCAAATTAGTACTTGTATAACATATAATGATCCTTTTGCAGGTTCAAGACCAATGTATCGTACAATTGATGGGACGAATAATAACTTTGACAATCCAGAGTATGGTTCAGTTGGAAGTCCTCTTTTTTTCGAGCTCCCTTCTCAATATGGTCCTAATAATTCTTTAGGTGGGCAAAATCGTCCAGGTACAAGACATATTTCTAACCAATTGTCTGATGAACCACAAGATAGAAGAGATCAAAGATTGTTATCAGGTATGGCTTATCAATTTGGACAATTTTTAGATCATGATTTTGTTTTAACTGAAGGTAGTTCTGAACCCGCATATATTCCAGTACCAGATTATGATCCGGTATTTGCCGGTAATGGTATTATTCGCTTTAACCGATCTGCAGGAATACCAGGGAGTTCACCAAGGCAGCAAGCCAATATCATTACATCTTATATTGATGCCTCGAATGTATATGGAAGTGACGAAGTTGTAGCAAGTTGGTTGAGAAGTCATGTAGATGGGAAATTAAAAACATCTAAAGGTAATCTTGTACCATATAATACTATAGATGGAGAATTCGATTCTGATTATGATCCTACTGCTCCAAGGATGGATGGAGATAGAGAACGTAACATGACCCCTAGAGTTGTGGCTGTAACTGGAGATTTTAGGGCTAATGAGCATCCGAATCTTACGGCTCTTCATACTATTTTTGTAAGAGAGCACAATAGGCTTTGTGATCATATTAAGAGTCAGGGAGAAACTGATGATGAAATCATTTATCAGAAAGCTAGAAAGTTAGTTGGTGCTATGATGCAACGAATTGTTTATGAAGAGTATCTACCTGCATTTGGAGTTCCTATGGACTCTTATTCTGGATATGATTCTAATGTTCGACCTGATATCAGGAATACTTTTGCTACTGCTGCTTATAGGTGGCATACGATGGTAGAAAACGATATTATTTTAAGAAATGATGCATGTGAGGGAATAGGAGTAGTAGAGTTGCCATTAAAGACAATTTTCTTGAATCCTCAAATTCTCAGACAATATGGTCCAGGTGTATTATTACGTGGTTTATCTTTTCACCCTCAATACAGAACAGATCTTAAAGTAAATAATGGTCTAAGAAATTTCCTTTTAGGACAAGGATCTGGATTAGACTTAGTTAGTATTAATATCCAAAGAGGAAGGGATCATGGTCTTCCTGATTATAAGACAGTAAGAGAACACTATGGTACGGGTAGTCCTTCTTCTTTTAGTAGTATCAATAGTGACCATAATATTTCCAACAGATTAGATAGTGTCTATGGAGGAAATATTAATGATATAGATCTTTGGGTAGGTCTTTTTGCAGAGCCTTTAGTTTCTGGGACTTCACTTCCTGCTACTGCCATTGCGATCATCAAAGAGCAATTTGAAGTATTAAGAGATGGAGATTACTATTTCTATAAAAATGATCCATTCTTAACAAATTCAGATTTAAGTATCATCAATAGTTCTGATCTTGCAAGTATTATTGAGCGGAATACAAGTGCTGAATCTATGCCTAGTGATATCTTTTTTAAACCACCATGTGATGATTCTGATCCGTTTGAAGATCTTAACGATCATGAAGGTAAAGAAGTTTGTACAGGTATTGCTGCCAAATACTATACTTCTTGCACAAATAGTTCAGGTTCAGGATCTAATTTAGCCTTAGGAATGAACACTCCAGCTAATGTTCAAAAAATTAAAGTTACCCTAGGTTTTGCTGTGAAAATCACTAATAATTTAGGAAACACTACCTACTATACTGATGATACAGGATGTCTTCCTTCCGAATTCGCAGGATCAAACATTACGAGCATTCAAGTAATATGTTTAAGTGATGATGATTCCACTATAGACTGTTCAGGATTTGCAGGTGCTCTATTCACCTCTTGTTGGGGGAGTCCTTTACCTATATTTACCACAGGGATTTACAATACTGAGCAATTGAAATCTTTATCGGTATCAAATAATTCAGTACAAGGTATTCGAGTGAATAATGGATTTAAAGTTACTCTTTATAAGGAAAACAATCTCCAAGGTTATAGTGAGGAATTTGTAGGCCCTACTGTAATATGTTTATCTGGAATGATTGCAGGTAATGTAAGTTCTATGAAGGCGATTTGTCTTTCTAATCCTAGTCAATCTAATTGTGGAAACAATGGTGTTGCTGGAGCTGTTTTCGAGAATGACGATAACCATCCGAATGAAGAAGAAAAACATATAGGAGTTTCTGTCGGCCCTGGAGACTACGACCTAAGTAGACTAAACAAAATGGGTGTTGCCGATGATGATATTGATAAAGTTAAGGTAAACAATGGTTTTGCTATTACCTTATTTAAGCATGATAATTTTCTAGGTAACTCTAGAACATACTTAGGCGATCGTAGTAGTTTAGGTAATTTTGGTGATAAGGCTAGTTCTATGAAAGTGACATGTATAGAATCTAACCAAAACACAAATGTGATTGTAGGAGAATCTCTCTTAAACTTTGAATTAGAGAAAGAATCAGACATGGCAATGTTAGAAGTTACTTACAACCTCTTAAAAGATGCCACTCATCAAAGTATCGAAAAGTTTAATGGGAGGACTGGAGAATTTGAACTATTGCAAGCTTTTCCTATCGATAAACTTGATGACTCTTACTTTTATTATGATGAGAATACTTCTCCAGGGGATAATGTTTACCGCGTGAGAGTATACTATGCTGATGGAAGTGAAGAGGAGACACCTTACAAAGTAATACGATTTGACGATCTATTTCATGTGTATCCGAATCCTGTAATTGACATTGTAAATATTGATTTACAGAAATACATCGGTTCAGATGTAGAGGTTACAATTTATGATATACGTGGTGTGGAAATAGCTACGAAGAGTATATCTACAATTGCTCAATCTACTGTTTCATTTGATCTTTCCAATAATATCAATGGGACTTATATAGTAAGAGTTCTTGCTGATGGAAAAAATGCAGTAAGTAAGAAAATTATTGTTGCTAAATAAAAATAATAAATATAACATGAGTCATCTCGAATTCCAGGGTGATTCATGTTTTTTTTAGGAGTAATTATTTTTGATAAAAAAAGATCTTCAAAAGCTTAATACTTTTGAAGATCTTTTTTTTGATTTATAAAATTTTAAGGATCTTTTCGTTCTCTGTCCAAAGGTGTCATAGTATTTAGATAGTGTTTTATTTTTCTTAACTATAGGTAGTTTTATTACATCAGGTATTTTAAATTAATCGTGTTTATTTTGTCCAACTGTAGCTAAAGAGCAATTTTGGGAGTTTAATTTTAGATAATACTACTTTTAAAATATTGATTCTATTGGATCAACAGTTTCACCAGAAGTATATCCAATTCCAATTATTGGATGAACTAACTGGAACGATTTGTTAAAAAGATCCACAATTTTGTAATCCATTTTGTTTAGATTATGAAGGAGATTGAGATGGTGATGGAAATATAAATGTAAAGTGGTTCCCAAAAGTATATAGTTGTAAATAAAACTAAAATCATAGTCGCCATTCCAAATAGTTTTCCAAATAAAGGGACTCAATCCAAAATAAACGAAATAAGAATAATCAATAGTGGTACAAACATAGATATGATAGATTGGGTTTTTGCAAAATATTTAAATCTATAATACTTTTACGGTCAAATAAGAATTTGTAATCGTTTCATGTAATAGCAAAATTGTTGGGAATGTAAATCAAATAAATCTACGAATAAAATCTTCCTTCCTTCCTTCCTTCCTTCCTTCCTTCCGGCAAAATCTGAGATTAAAACTAAAATAAAATATATAAAATCAGTTATCGCCTTGAAAAGTAAAAACACCCTCTAGTGTATAGTGTTTCCTTAAAGATGTTTATTTATTATGATTGTAAAATATTTTTCAAAGAAGATTGAAGGTCAATGTTTAGATTGATTTTCTTAAGAATATTATGTGTGACGATTTCGGAGAACATCAATTACATTTTCCAGTTTTTTATTTTTTGCAGTTAACAAAATTAAGTAATGGTAAATTAGATCTGCAGCCTCACCTAGGAATAAATCATCATTTTCGTCTTTTGCTTCGATCACAATTTCAACTGCTTCTTCACCAACCTTCTGAGCTATTTTATTAATTCCTTTCCGGAATAGTTCTGAGGTGTAGGATTTTTCAGAAGGATTGTTTTTACGGTCTTGGATTACCTTTTCAAGATTAAATAAAAATGAGTCTCCTTCATTTTTTTCATCAAAACATGTATCTGAACCGGTATGACAAACTACTCCTTCTGGACTAACTTTTATTAAAAGTGTGTCATTGTCACAATCTGAGGTAATGCTTTTTACATTTAAAAAGTTACCTGAAGTTTCACCTTTTGTCCATAGTCTATTTTTTGTTCTGGAAAAAAAAGTAACACGGTTTTCAGTTTGTGTTTTTTTTAAAGCTTCCGTGTTCATGTAGCCCAGCATGAGTACTTTTTGAGTCGCCTCATCTTGAATAATGCAAGGCATCAAACCTTTTACTTTTTCGAAATCTAAATTTTCTAACATTATATTTACATTTTTTAAATTAAACCCTAACTGGAATTCCTTTTTCTTTTAAATATTTTTTTAAATCCGAAATCTCTATTTCTTTGAAATGAAAAATACTCGCTGCTAATCCTGCATCCGCTTTTCCTTCGGTGAAAACATTATAGAAATGTTCCATCGAACCCGCACCACCCGAAGCGATAATTGGAATGGAAAGTTGATCCGACATTTTTGCAAGCATCTCATTTTCAAAACCTTTTTTCGTTCCATCATTATTCATCGAAGTGAATAAAATTTCACCAGCGCCCCGACTTTCACATTCTTTGGCCCAGTCCAATAAGTTGAGTTCGGTTGGAATTCGTCCGCCATTCAGATGTACTTTCCATTGCCCCTCAAATAACTTAGCATCAATAGCTACGACCACAAATTGGCTGCCGAAATTCTCCGCCAACTCATTAATCAATCGTGGATTTCGAACAGCTGCTGAGTTGACAGAAATTTTATCTGCGCCAGATTGTAACAATACATTTGCATCTTCGACTGAGCGAATTCCGCCACCTACGGTAAAAGGAATGTTGATATTTTTTGCAATCTTTTTGACTAGGTCTACGAGGGTTTTTCGTTTATCAACAGTTGCGGTAATATCTAGAAAAACAAGTTCGTCAGCACCTTGCTCGCTGTAGAGTTTTCCTAATTCTACCGGATCGCCAGCATCTCGTAAGCCAACGAAATTGACACCTTTGACGGTGCGCCCATCTTTGATGTCAAGGCATGGAATGATTCTTTTTGCTAGCATAATTGTTCGTGGTGGGTCGCTTTAGCTGCCCGCCTTTTTTTGATAAAAAAAATAAAAAATTATAGTGTTCGGAATATTTTTTCCTAGCTATAGAGCGATATTTTTAGAATTCAAAAAACATCGCTTCGCTCTTTTTTGATGGGCAGCTAAAGCGACCCACCACGGAGGTCTTCCAATTTAATTTTTCCTTCATAAATCGCTTTCCCAACAATAGCTCCGTGCATTTCTAGTTCCTTTAGTTTTTCCAATTCCTCAATACTCACGACACCGCCACTTGCGATTAATTTTATTTTTGGAAATTCATTTTTAATTTTCGCATACAAATCTACTGCGCTTCCCTGCAGCAATCCATCTTTGGAAATGTCGGTGCAAATCACATATTCAATTCCACCTTCCAAATAAATTTCCAAAAAATCTAACAATTCAATGTCGCTTTCTTCTTGCCATCCATTGGTTGCAATTTTTCCATTCTTGATATCAGCGCCGAGAATAATTTTTTCGCTTCCATATTTTTGTAACCAGCTCAAAAATAGTTCAGGATTTTTCACGGCAATCGTTCCTCCAGTAATTTGATTGGCTCCTGAATCGAAAGCAATTTTCAAATCTTCATTAGATTTTAAACCACCTCCGAAGTCGATTTTTAAATTCGTTTGGGAAGCGATTTTTTCCAAAACTTTATAATTGATAATTTGACTAGCCTTCGCTCCATCCAAATCTACCAAGTGTAAATTCGTAATTCCTGCCGCTTCAAATTCTTTCGCTACTTCAAGTGGATTTTCATTGTACACTTTTTTTTGAGCGTAATCGCCTTGCGTGAGACGAACACATTTTCCATCGATAATATCGATTGCTGGAATTATTTTCATGAGTTTATTTTTAAAAGGAGTCAGCGGTTAGGTTGGTCGTTGCACCCTCGGTCAGGAGTCAGGTGCTTCGTATTTTACAAACGATGGATAATACGAGGCACTTGATTCCTGATAATTTAGCAAGCAAATGACTTGACCGTTGATTCCTATTTAAGTAAAAAATTATTCAAAATTTGCTCGCCAATGCTACCCGATTTCTCAGGGTGAAATTGAGTGGCATAAAAATTATCTTTTTGCAAGCCGCCGAAAAATGGTTGCACATAATCAGTCGTCGCAATCGTAAAATCTCCCACCTCCACAAAATAACTGTGAACGAAATAAACATACTCTCCCGAAATATTTTCTGAAATCCATGAACCATCTTTAACCGAAATATTATTCCAACCAACATGTGGAACTTTTATCTCCTTCGAATGTGGGCGAAAACGAATTACCTTTTGCGGAATGATATTCAAGCAATCCGTATCGTTCTCTTCGGAGTGACTGCACATCAACTGCATGCCAAGGCAAACTCCCAGGACGGGTTGCGTCAAATTTGGAATCACTTTTTCCAAACCCAATTTTCGCAAATGCTTCATCGTCGAATTCGCTTCACCAACCCCAGGAAAAATAACTTTGTCCGCAGCCAAAATCTCCTCCGCATCACTAGTCAAAATCCCATTCACCCCCAACCGCTCCAAAGCAAATTTGACTGACTGAACATTCCCCGCATTGTAATCTATGATTGCTATTTTCATTTTAAAAATAAATTTTATT
>Ga0209712_10002085_pt1 | contig 16735 bp, 10 predicted proteins | sample ArcOceMetagenome_FD_187443 | JGI IMG/M metagenome (GOLD analysis project Ga0209712, IMG submission 187443) | Marine eukaryotic phytoplankton communities from Arctic Ocean - Arctic Ocean - Greenland ARC118M Metagenome (SPAdes) (version 2) | ecosystem: Environmental > Aquatic > Marine > Oceanic...
CTCATGCATGGAAAAAACCATTGAAATATATTGCTACACGTAGGGTTACACCTTGAATTCTCTGCTGTGTTCGTGTCTTCGTTACTTGGGAATCGCAGAGAAGCTCTGGCATTACTTGGGAATTGCACAGAAGCTCTGCCGTTACTTGGGATTCGCAGAGAACCTCTGCCATAGCTTTTCCGTTTCCTCTCAGTCTTCGCCACAACGCGATACATTAGAGACATGGTGATGGTAATGACGACTGGCGTTCCAAAAAGAATAGGAGAACATAATATATTGAATAACATGGGCGCGTTCGCACCACGTCCACATGGTATCACAAAACCCTCAGGTATTGTACCATCGTTGCACCCTTCACAATGAAACGGCTTGTAAGCCTTTATAGTGCAAACGGAACCGAATTGATTCATAGCTTGCATAGCAAGGCCAGCAATGCCTCCAGTGAGTGGAATGATGGTAGAAATAGCATGCATCCAAGGCTCGATTTTCGTCCTTATGTATACATCTTTCTTGTTATACTTCACAATTGCCAAATAATAGATGCATATTGAGCAATTGTAGAGAAGTACGGAAAACGTCCCTACCACATGGAGAAATCCTTGTGTACTGCATGTGGCAGTATTGCCGTACACCGAAGGGAACATGTAATCTAAATCTTTTGGCATCGCGATGGATGAAAGCATGTTAGCAAATGAAGAAATGACATCAGCAACACAAAGCCCAAAAAGCAACCGATTAAATGTTTCTGATAGGCCAACATGAGAACGGAGGATAGTCCACATCAACGTAGCTGATGCGATCATTGAGATTGATCCTGAAAAATGTCTTGTGATGACAACTTTGTCGCCCATTTGATAAAATAAGAGACTAGGGAGATCCCCTGCCGCTTCAGCCGCTTCAAGAGCGGCAGTATAGTTAAACGAGTCTTTTGTCACGTTGCACGCTTCTTCTGTCATCACTCTTGTTATAGTCAAGATTGGTTCCGTTTGAATCGGACTCATCATCATGGAATCCATTTTGTCCCACGGGCTCCTGGCGCAGAAAATAAATTCAGAGATGTCTTCGGAGATGATGACTTGGCAACTCTAACTAGTACTCGTACTGTCTGTAGAGTCTGAGGTCTGAGGGGTTCGGGAACGAAGTGAAACCTCCCGAAATCGAACGCCTGGCTGACAACTGTATGCTTTTTCGACATTTCAACGTGTTCTGAAGTTTACGACTTTAAAATGGCTAAAACACGATGAAAATGTCTAATTTCTTTTGTTTTTGAGAGTATTTTCAAGTTTTGGCTTTTGCAATCGAACACAAACTTTTATTTTCGTGGGGCTGCAAGGGGGCTGTATGTAAAATTATCCCCGCCGGTCGGTAGGCTGGCTGGCGCTGCTGTATGATACCAAATGATACGTACCGTTTGTGGCGATTGAATAGTATGACACGAAAAATTAAAAATGGATAAAGTTTCTAGATTCCAGCAAAATCTCTGTTTTATTCTTTTATTACTCAGATCAAGCGCTTGCTTAGATTATTTTGTACACATACTTCTGCTTCACACATTTTTCTGCATGGTATTGAAACGAAGTATTCGCAAGGTTTGAACGTTTTATGTTCATTTAAAGGTGCAAATTTAGAAATTACTTCACCATATAACATTCCTGAAATCGATGGCAAGTGAGATCCTTCTTTTATGCGAGGGGCAGTGCTGTAGACTACGAGTACTACTAGAAATATATGTCCAGTGTCCCAATGATACCATTCAAGACCACCACATACCACATGCATTATACCGGCACAGCCGAAATAATCATCTTCAAAATTAGCATTCAAGACCAATGGTATTTCTCAAGGACGTTGAATCCCACAAGAAACAAGCACAGCCTCCACGTCCTCCGCTGTAAACTTCTTCATACTCCCAGCACTCCCAGCACTCCCACCCCTGTAGGAATCAAATCGTTTGGTAATCGGTGTCAAATTCGCAACCTCCCTCCCATCACAATACACCAAAATACACGGGAACCCAATGGGATCAAAATTCTCCTTGACCTTCTTGGCCTCCATCCTAAAAAACCGCGCATAATCCATATCCCTTGCCAATTTATCCAAAAGTTCATTCATCGTTCTGCACATTGGATAGGAAGAATCATAGAGGTGGAAAATGCTATATACTTTGGGAGGAGTTTCATCAATCAATTTGGAGAATTGTAGTGCGGAGGGTACTTCTGTGATTGATCCGAATGTGGGGTAGGATTTCATTTGGGATAGCCGTGCTTGTCTGTAGGATTGCAGAAATTCATCATCCTCATCATCGTCAAATGAATCCGAGTCCGAATCGGATTCTGAATCACTACTGAGATCTCGTTCTTGCCGCTGCATTTGTTGCAGAGAGGCAATTGATAGAGATTTTTCCCCGGGCTGAAGTATTGTTGTATTTGTAGCTTGTCGAAATGCCTCTTGGCGTTCCTGTTGTTCTTGAGCTATTTGAAGTTTTTCAAATTGTTTGGCTTGTCGATGGTCGGATAGTACTCCCTTGATTCCCGTGTTATGCGTGGAAGCACCATTTCCATTGCTTTGATTCATAACAGTGCTTGTACTATTGTCGTGACAGCTAGCATCATGATGATGGTCTCCTTGAAGTTGGTCCTCATCATCATTGTCTTCATTGGATCGTCGTGTTTCATTTTCATTTCCATCTCTGTATTCACTCCAAGTGGAATACTTTCCGGGAATATTCTTCTTCAAGAACTTCTCTTCTAAATCTGTCATGTCTACAATCACAAAGCATACACTCTGTATCTTCGGTCTGCCGGAAATTTAGTATTGAGAAGGCCCTAAGCAATGATTGAAGTATGGTGTGTTTGTTGAACTGCTGTTTGTTGCAGCGAACCGGTTCAGCACTTTCAGCAGTTTGAAGTTTAGTTCCGCGCCGCGCCGGTGCGGTGGCAGGTTTTCGAATCAATGAAAGCGTGACTCATTTAGTCATGACCCCGACACATTCAAACATAACGAAGAGTTACTGTACACACACGAAGGAAAACAATGAAGAATCAAACTTACTTCTATTGCTTTCTGAATAAAACAACCTTATATCATCAATTCAACCTTCAATTCTTTGATTATTGAGCATGTCAGATGAATCAGAAGCTCCACGAATTGGAATTAAAAATAGACTGAATGAAGGTTCTCATGTCGTGCCATTATCATTATCATTGCCAACACATGCTGAGGATGATCATCAAGCGGTGCAACAGCAAGTGAAGAATCTTCGCGAGGATCAACAAACACAACAACACCAACAGAAACAAGGAGGAATAGTGGTAACATCACCTATTAATACAAGTCAATCAGATCAATCAGAGGATATGTATATTGATACGAATGATAATACTACATGTACACGTACCTATGAAAACTCTAATACTGGTACGTGTTTAGAAACCGGTATGGACAGGAGAATAACACCGCCAGTACAAGAACAAGATCAGCAGGATGACGATGATTCGACATTTACACCTGAAAAAACCGTTGATACATTGGAAATCATACAAAAATTAGGGGGCGTGTTTGCATGGACCAAACCAGATGATGACCGGCTCTGTATAGTCATGCAGAGTCTTCAGTTGTACAAGAACAAAATTGTTTGGGAGCAGGTTGCACAAGAGTTTGGCAATGGCAAGTCGTAAGTAATATTTTCTTATTGATTTGTCTTTTTGAGGATTGATGTTTTGATGTGGTTTGATGGCTGGCTGCATACGTGTACTCTGGTAGATTGAATTGAGTGTCAGCTTCTCATGCATCCAATGAATATCCCACTCACCACACGCATATTTCTTTCTCTTTTTGATATCGTACACGGTATATGATACGGTACATTATCATAATTTTGAATATGCACCTGTAATTGTAATATAATCACAGCGCAAAAGAATGCTTCCAACGATGGACATGGTACCTATCCCCTCCCCGCAGAAGCCTCCACAAAAAACGATTCACGGTCGAAGAAGACGCCATCATATGCAACGCTGTGCAAAGCGCACACCCTGCCAAACCGTGCTGGACCGATATTTGCAAACTCCTATCCTCGATATCAAAGAGTAGGAATACGCGCAGTACACGTACCGACCCCACCACAAATAATCATGAATCGCAGGAAGACGAACACGAAAAAGAAGACGAACATGACCCCCATCGTGTCCGGGAAAGATGGCATAACCTCCTCAATCCCAAACTCAACAAAATGCCATTCTCCAAAGACGAAGATGTTAGACTCTACGAGGGCCTGCGAGAAAATGGACAAAAGTGGACCACAATCTCCAAAGACTTTTTTAATGATACAAGGAGTGATATACAGCTCAAGAACAGGTTCAAGACTGTCAGCTTTCAGCAGTTTTATGCCAAGGTTTCTGCGAGGGTGCTGGAGCATGAGAGGAGGGAGAGACGAGATGGAGATGTGTCAAGGACGGATCCAGGAGAAGGAGATATCAGTATCAGTTCGTTTACCCAACACGTACAAGATGATGACGCAAATGCCTCCATACCGGAATCAGATGCAACCAGCACTACGCGTACACGTATCGTGAAACGGCTCCAAAACTCTTTAGCTGCTCAAATCCAAGGAGAGGACGTGCCAAAACCACCTCCAGGGAAATACTTTAGTCCCATCGGGGCTGCGCAAATACTGTCCAAGATTGGAAAAAGTGAACGGCGGACGGTGATGAAAACGTGGATTGATCGTAATTATGTTCCTGTGAATTTGACTTCGTTGTATAGGGTTTTTGGACGGTATAATAATGGGAAGAAACTTAAGCCAAGGTGGTATTGTGAGAGTAGAATGAAAACGGATGGTGCTACTTCGCGTTAGAAGTTGTATTACTGTTGGAGGGTCTATGGAGGATACGGAGGAAAAGCCATGAATGTTTGTCGAATGTTTACTGTATTTTTATAATAAGTGTGCGTGTAGAATAGAATTTTAAAGAAGAAGAAGATCTTCGAATGGCAGCCTGTACGGTGTATATATATAGATTGATTGGATGTATTTACGAAGGTTGTTTTTGTCTTGCCAGATATTTGAAGGGTTTGGACTACGTGTAGCTAGCATATACTCTAGAGTAGCATCCATCCATCTTCCGTCGCAATTTTTTTATGTCGAGCAAGTGTCGAGGCATATAAACTAAAAAAGAGCGAATAGAATGAGCTGATTTTTCGAGACCCATCAGCACGATTGGTGATGAATCTAAATCCACTGCTCGAGTTCATGCTTGTATTACTGTAGAACCCACAGGTTGCTTCACATCCGATGATCCTTTTGAAGAACTGACATGAGGAACATTATGGGACTAAAAGAGCTTCATAATTTCTCAGTCAATTTTTGTCATTTCCTTGTTGACAACTCCGATGATCCCGCCAACAAATTGAATGCACATGGACATTTACCAAGAACATCATCAATGAGTCAAATTTCAGTGCATAGATAAAACTCAGTCCTAAAACGAACACAGCTGGGCTGTGGCATTTGAGGCCAAGATTCTTTTTTGAAACTACCAAGAACTTTCTTTACACAATCGTACCGCCAATAATTTGAGTTAGTAGGAATGGGAAATATTCCAATCAAGACAATGAATTGGAAATGAATGCACCTCCTAGCTCATAAATAAACAGTTGTGGTCTAGAACTCTACTTCATAGATAAAAGAGGCGATGAACTCATACAACAATTCCGAATATACCGACAGACCTTTACTTGGTGCAAAAGACGGAAGTGATGTTCCAAATAATGTATACTCGACCCCTCCTGGATCGATACTGCCTTCTCTTCCGATCGTATCGGTATCTCCTCCTAAAGACGATACATCGATTGCAGGTAGGGCAGGGACTATTCCAACTCAATCACCGGGCAAGAGTAAACATAATGCATCGAAGGAACTTAGTCCGAGGCCGACGCCCTCTGCTCCCAAAACAGCATTTATGTGGTTTTCGCTTTCAAAAATATCAGGAAGTGATAGGAAGAAGGTGAGTGTAGCTACTTACGTACATTGTATTACATTTCTATCAAGGTTAACCACAATCGCTCACTTGTTTACTGAATCGACAGGCATCGATAGACATGCAAGCCATTGCCAATGAGTACAAAACGTTGTCTCGTGAGGAAAAAACAAGGTGGGAGGAAGAAGCCCGCAAAGACAAAATTCGTTACATAGAAGAGAAAACGAATCACAAAGGATCTTGGGATCTCCCAAAGAGAAGGGCAAAGAAGCACCCCTTGGCCCCAAAGCGTCCGTAAGTTTACGACTATCTCGATATATTTCTATATCTAATTAACTTTCAACCCATTCTAGACTTACATTTCTCATTGAATATGACATCGACAGGATGTCAGCTTTCCTCAGATACTCCAAATGCCACCGTAAGAAAGTAAAGAAGGAAAATCCAGATGTCGATAACACCGATATTTCTAGACTTCTAGGCTACAAGTGGAATAATGCTACTAGTGAAAGGGAAAAAGAGCCTTTCGTAACGAAAGAGTTCCAAGAAAGTAAGTAGCAAACATTCTGCAAGTACTTTCTCCAAAGACACATTTATAACATCTTCTCACGCGTTCAGTTTGCCTTTAGGAGCAATTTACAAAGCTAATATGGCACAGTGGCGATTGGTTCAGAAAAAGAAGGAAATGGACGAGGCTATTTATAACTCTCAAATCTTGAACTCCTCGACAGAGTCAAACTTTCAAGACGAAGAGCTAAGTGTGCCGATGGTCCCCAATCATTACTATGAGGGATCCCAAGAGCAGAATTTTGAGAAACTCGATCATCACGCTGCATACACGGATGAGATGCACGAGCATCACCCTGCATACAGTGCGCGTCATGAAGCTCCTATGATGCAAGGTAGAAGCCATACTTATCCCACGGGAAGAGCAAGGGGGTACGGCGATAGGCAGCACAGTGGTGATCACAGGTACAGAAACGAGTACGATGAAAGGCCGCTATACAGAGATAACGAGTACGATGAAAGGCCGCTATACAGAGATAACGAGTACGATGAAAGGCCACTATACAGAGATAACGAGTACGACGAAAGGCCGTTGTACAGAGACGGAATGCAAAACAATTACAGCCCGCCTGAGTTCCACAATTATCACTATCCACCTGGTCGTATCTATGAAGATTGTGGCCATTCGCAAGATGGAAGAGGGAATCATGGGTATAAACCTGGATCAGTGGTGAGTAGAACGAGCAACTCGAGTGGTGATTACCGATACCCGTCGCACAATGGTAAGTCCCTCTTTGTCTGCGTCTTCCCCGGCATTTTGAATTTGTATCGTCATCTTGCGATGGATTTCTAACTTTAATTTGTAATGCTTATTTTAATAGCAAGAAAGCCGTAAGCATCTCCAAGTTAAATCAAACTTGTTCATGGCTGGAAGGAACAAGAATAACATCCAAATCGCTTCATCATGGACTTTGTCATTGAATGAACTCCTTATACTCAATGGAGGACAAGTAGACATTGCGCGCCACTCCGATACATTACACGTACAGTGTTCTTTTTTAGAATGAATGATTTTATTAATCTTTATATAAGCGCTCATTTCCCATCGAATTTATAGAAGAAACACTACTCTTCATCACTATCGTCGCTATCAGCGACAGCAACATTGAGAGGAACTTCGTACTCTTGATCACAGCCAAGATAACTGTCACTCATGCAAAACAGAGTTAAGTTGTAGTCTCCGGCTTCATCTGGTGCCATGAATTCTAATTTGACATTTTGAACTTGATGTAGGCTTACTCGCTTCAACGAATACAACGTATTTGTTGTTGTGTCACCGATCACGATCCACCACCCTTCTTTCTTCTCCTTTGGATATAGTGGTGCAGACACTGTACCGAGTTGACCGAGCTCCTCCTCGTCCATTTCCTCCTCGTCTATGTCCCTCTCTAATTTGACGCGAATCTCGACCGGATCTCCAGCAGTGACATCGTCTGGGTCTTCAACAGTGAATGTGACATCTACATTGGGATAAGAGTTACAGAACACTGCGACATCTGCCATTTTATCATCTGGCAACCTCAAAAGATCATTGCGGACATCGTCATCAAGAGAAAGAATATCAAACACTGATTCAACAGGATCTTCCCCGTCATGCGCCTCGCACCTACCAACGATTTCCTTCGTAAAATGTGGGATTTGCATCAACGGGTTGTCCTTGCTCCATAAACCTTGGACAGCCATTTGACTCAATTCCATAGCAGCTAGCGCAGGTTTAAGCCACCCGTTGCTACTTATCACGTCGACAATCGCTTGGATGAGGTTAATACTCTCGCCTAGTATCTGCTGTAGATCATTCCTGAGATCCATGGACACGGACTTTCTGCTAAAATGACACTGGAGAAGGACAAGCGCCTTGGTATTTGAATCGTGGAACTGTGCAGAATCTGGAAGCTGATGCTTCAAAGTCCTGCCAAGAATTCGAAGCGTCTTTTCTTCCCCATGACGAATGGGAAGAGTCGAGAATTCTGAGGCCGCTGATAAGATCTCCATCACGCCTCTTGTCTTGGTTTTCGCCGTGACCGATGATGCGATGAGTTCAATCGTAGTATACTGGACGTAATAATATGCGGCAATCATTCCCAGATTAAGAGGAGATATATCACCTTCATCGTCCATTTGAGCACATTTACTTTCTTCGAGGTCCCCCAACACGGTCTCAACCATATCACTTAAGTGCTCGCTGAGGTGCACATTACTAGTTCCTTGCAGATTATAGTAGTTTGGATTCTTTGTGAGACGCCTGTAGAGGAAAGTCCAAGTGATATAATCCACGGCATCTTGCATGCTACCAATGGTCTTTGTGACAATCTCAGAGTTAAAGTGATCATGCAAGTAGTGATCCAGATGGCTTTCAACTGGAAGTGGATCATATAGTAGCTTCTTGAGACGTTCCTTCTTGGGAGTGTGACAAAGGATGACACATCTTCCACTCGAATCTATGGCTTGGCGACTTGCTTTTCCCATCATGTGAAGGAGATCAGAAATGGGATAGTCTACGTAACGTCTTTCTCTGCCATCATAGGTCTCTGTCGCCATGATCACGACTAAATGTGCCGCTTCCGACAGCTTCCAACACAGATTAAATGGACAAACAAGAACTCTCACGATACCATCTTTGAACAGTGTTGTGATGTTTTCCCAGTCAGATTCGGACGTGCCCTCGTGAACATATCCAACACCTGCCAACACAACTTGTTGCAACGTTTGTTCCTCAAATTTACTTGCGAGTGCTGCCACCTGAGAAGCATCAGCATCCTTCGAAAGGAAAGTTCCATCACCCAGTGTTTCCTTGTACGACATGAGGTCGATCGCTGTCAGCTGAGCTTGGCGACGGCTCGGAACAAAAACTATAGTTGGCTTTTCACTAGAATGTCTCATCACAGCATTGTATACCGGTTTGGCCATTGCCAACAGCCTGCTTGAAAAGTTGTTTTGGTCAAATGATTGAAAGTATATTTCAAGAGGGGTGGGTCGAACCTTAGGTGAGAAATTGAAGAGACTCTTATTAGAGACGCCCATCCATTCAGCCACTTCACGAGCATTTGCCAAAGAAGCACTTAGGCCAACAATGCGGAGACTTGAGTTTTCATCACGCTGCTTTTTCTGACCACTTAGATAACGCATTCGCGAAATTACTACTTCCATTGCAGGGCCTCCTTCGCCACCAAGGAAGTGTAAATCATCAACAATGAACAATGACACAGCCTGCACAGCTTTTCTTTGCCGCCATCTGCGACTGATTGAATCCCATTGATTTACAGTACAAACTACAATCTTGGCTTGTGCTAGAAGTCGAAGGTCGGAAGCGGTCTCGCCTGATAATTTGACAACTTGGTTTTCTTGCAAAATTGACCCCAGCCTTTTCCTCCAATTCGCATAAACGTTGCGAACAATGTCATCCTTCGGTGCAACATACACACATTTTCCATCAGGATCGCTCACAAGCATTCGGTGAATCGCAAACTCAGCACAGACAAGCTTTCCAGATCCAGATGGTGCGCACACCAGAGCATTTCGGTTTGTTTTGAAAAGTTCGTGGAAAGTTTGACTTTGAATAGGATTGAACTCTTTGAATCCATACAGTTTCGCAAGTGCAGATTCCCCTAGGGCTGCTGGTGGCAATGGTTGTAAGTCTAAGAGCTCAGTAGGAGGTGGGAATTTCGGTGGCAAGATCATGCTGCTGAAAGAAATAGGTAGCGAGCTTTCAGCATGCATCCATCTATCAGAAATAACTCTCACGAAGTAAAGAGGTGGCAATGGATCTAGAACAGGTACTGTGAATAGGAGCGAGTGCTCTTCCTCGGCATTGCCTCTAGAAAGGGAAAATACCTCGTGATGAAGCACATTATCACCATTCACATCCTCGATGATAATATGAAAGAGTTGAGAATAACCATGGACATTAACGTCAAACTCAAAGTCAGGAGTGAGACTGAGTTCTACACGTAGCATGGATCGGGTGATTGGTTGTATATGCACCGACAAGTCCAGTTTAGGAAATTGGTGCACAAGCTTGTGGAGGGTTCTTCCCATCTTCGGTACACCAACAAGTTCTCCAAGATCTGAAGGAGTTAAATCAAAATATCTCGGCCACTCAATGTCGCTCTTTCTTTCCAATTTCCTAGCAACAACCTCAGGTACATTTTTAAATTGACGCAAAGGTGACTGGCTGTTCCAAGTACGGTGAGCTACCATATTTGCAAAGGATAAAGTCAACTTCGTTAGACCCGACCACTTTCGGCGAAGGGCCATTTCAAAGAGAGCTCTCATGATTCTCGCAGCTGACTGCTGGATAAAGGCCATGTCTGATACCAACGCGAAACCATCTAGCTTCAGCCTGCTGATATAAGCTTGCAACAGAATGTTGACCTTTGCAGATGGCTCGGTGGGACTTTCTTTCACTGGAATTGGAACCTTTGCAGATAATTTGGACAATTCAAGCTTCTCTTCTTCCCTGACGGTGATGTGTTTGAATTCGCCACTCAGAGAAAATAGACGCAAAAGATCAATGTCAGTCATGTTTGGTCTCAGTTGTCGACCATACAAGGCCATTGACGAGTGAGAAAGGTAAAATTGACTGGCAATGCGGCCCATGGGAGTCGGCTGCATTGCACCACTTTTCCTATCATAACGAATCAAGTGGCTTTTTTCGAGTAAGCATGCGGCGGAATGCGCAAGGTCAAGCCGCCTTCTCTTCAGAGTAGGATCTTCTTTCAGAGTCTTTTCTGGCTCAAAGATTCCATACAATGCAGGATTTTGAAGCATTCGGACGTAGAGAAATGAATAACTAAGCCAATCAGCGGCTTCAGTAATGGACTGAACCGTACCAAGAACGATTTCGGCATTCAGATGATCAGGAAGAGATTTAATGAGCTGACTCTCGACAGGAAGCTGAAGATTCATGAGAGACAAATAGTACTGAAGTTCGCTATGTGCGGTCATAATGATACCCTCACCCTCACTATCGTATTGAGGTCTACCTGCTCTTCCAAGCATCTGCTGGACATCAAGTGGGCTCAATTCAGCCCATCGACCTTTTGACGGATCATAAATTTGTGTCCCCTTAATAATAACCGCGTGTGCTGGCAAGTTCACTCCCCAAGCAAGCGTAGCTGTACAGCACAATACCCCAATATGCCCATCAGCGAATAAATCTTCCACCAATTCACGATCACCCCGGGCCATTCCAGCGTGGTGAGTGGCAAATCCATATTGAAGAACTTCCTTTAAATCAGCATTCTTCACTGCTGCGAGTTCTTCCTTAAGAATCTCTTGTGTGGCACCCCCTTCCTTAACAAAGTAAGACAATTCATCTCGTTCAAGCGCAATATCCCGAAGCGCTTTAGCCGTCTTCCCTGTCTCGGCTCGACTGTGGACAAATATTAACATCTGATTGCTATTCTTCCGCTGAGTCAGAGCCTTATCGTAGCAAATCTCGTTCTGTAACTGGAATCTTTTGAAAGCATTTCTTTCAGTGATGCCGATGTACTGCATTTGAAGCGGCACAGGTCTGTAAGAATGGTCAAAGAAAAAGAGACCCTTGTCCGGTTTCACTCGGAGGAACGTTGCAACGTCGGTATAATTGGGAAGGGTAGCACTTAGACCAATCAATCGAACTGGTTCTGCATTAGTCTCAACCTGGCGAATAATTCTAGACACGATACTCTCGAGCACTGGACCACGATCGTCGTGCAATAAATGGATCTCATCAATGATCACCAGTTTTACTAACTGTGTGTAGGCCCTACCCTCTCCCTGTCGCGTAACAATGTCCCACTTCTCAGGCGTTGTCACGAGAATCTGAGTCTCGGAAATTTGTTGGCGAGTAAGACTTGAATCACCAGATAGTTCTCTCACGGAAACACCATAAGCACTGAGACGCTTTGAAAAATTCTTTACGACCTCCTGCACAAGCGCCTTCATCGGAGCTACATACACAATTTTGAAGGACTTGAGATCATACATCTCCTCACTGTTCCTTTCATCATCAGCAACACCTTCTTTGCGATACTGTCCGAGGATATTGAGCATAGTGAGCATGGCCACATTAGTTTTTCCGGCTCCAGTAGGCGCACAAAGCAAGATATTCTCCGAAGACCTCAGTGCGACTTCGCACAGTCTTGATTGAATGCGATTGAGTTTGTCCATTCCTTTGAATGCATCATGTGTCCATGCAGGCAATTCTTGAATGGGCACAAGTTTCTCATCTTTTGAAATGATACTGCGTACAGCGGGTACATGAACTTCTTCATAGCCTTTTTTCATGGCTCTCCATGATTTATCGGGCAAATCGCATTTTTTGTTTGTCATTGTGTGTGCCCCATCTCGGAATGCTAGTGAGTCCAAATCTAGTTCGATCACCTCTTCCTTTGCCTCTTGATTGGTCAACCCATTTTCACCGCTAGCTTTGATCCCAATAGAGTCCAGAGCTGAGGAAACATCTTCTTTGCTCGCAGATTCATTCTTTTTGTTTCGAAATGAATCCGTTATTCCTCTCATTCTATCACGCGTCCAATCCTCTGCTTTACTCTTGGAATGAATTTCTTCCAAAACTCTAATACCTTCGCCAGTAGCTTCCTTCTTGAGGATATTCTCAATGGCATCACGCTCCGCATCATCCTTGGCTCTCTTGAGCGAAACACATGCCCAAATTCTAACCCGATTGTTCAAGACAGATTTAATCAAATCAAACAATTCCGATTCCAACAAGACCAGCAGCTTATTCTCACACTCTCTCAAATCGCTCACGCGCTCAGATGAAATATCCAGAATTTCCAAGACATCATTGGCCAACTGTGAGCAAACGTTTGCATCATCATAATGCGAAGAAAGCTGTCTTTGGAGGTAATGCGCATCAATCTCATGAACGGACAATACGCGATCATACGCATGCTTCCTCTTCCTCGATGTTGCTGCTGATTCATCAATAATCAGCTTCTCTTCATCCCCATCCTCATCCGAATCCATAGCAACCCCAACCCCATCCCCATCCCCATTGACATCATCATCATCATCCGGTTCGGATGATGACGTCGAGGCAACTTCTACAACCTCATCATCATCGATATCACTCCGATCATCATTTAAATTATTCCCTTCCTCAGCTTCCTCATCTGAATCATCAAATACAACCGCCACACCCATTTCATCATCCATTTGCTGATCTTTATCCTCTGTAGCATTCTGCGAAGTTTCATAATCATCAAGTCCTTTACCGAGATTGACAAGTAGTGAGAATTTTTCTTTGGTGAGACTGTTGGGCGCGGAGGAACCCTTTCCAGTGAGGATTTTGGAGAGGAGGTCGTGTCGTTCTGGATCACGCAGGTTTTGGTCTTTGAGTGTTGTGATGATTTCGTCTGCTGCGTCGGTTAGGATTGATGTTGGTTGATTTCCGAGGTACGCTTTGGTTTTGATCATGCTCTGTTATATAAAGTAAAGTAAGCACGTGCAGGGAATGTATGAGTCGATTTCCATGACTGTATTTTGATCGCATCTGACAAAGTGTTGCATTTTATCATTCTTACCAATAAACTCTCATAACTAGCTCTGCTACCGGCATGTGTCGGTTGATAAACATTTAATTCTCCCATATCCAAAATACTTTGCCCGCCACTACTCATTAAAATATTATGATTCTTGGAATGATCACCCATCCCAACGCCCTCACGCTTCTGTCTCTTCTTCTTGGCCTTCTCCATCCTATCCTCCAACTCCGCCGGACGCTCCTGCTTCATCGAAGCCGAAGCTGCCACACGATCTCCCATGCGACCAACGTTGTTTCTTCCCCGGAGGGATTCGACTTCACCGGTTCCGTCTCCGCCGCGGGATCGGCGTTGGGATCGATCGGCTTTTTGGACTTTGTTGGACATTTCGCTGTAAGCGTACAGCTTTTGTTGGGCTTCGCGGTCCGCCATTTTGATTGATTATTTGTTTGTTTGAATGGGGTTTTGTTTTAGTTTAATCGGAGAATACACCTGGTTGTGGTAATGCGATGATTGATAATACTCTCGCTACTAGTCTATGCTTATGCTGTTTTTCGGTGTTGTTTGGTCATCATCGCTCTCGCTCCGTCAGTGATCGGTGCGGTGCGGTGCGGATCTTTGATTATCTCTGTTGAGATGGGACAAGGAACATCCTTTTTTTGGTAATAACTAATAAATAAGAATGAAACAGACACATTCGAACATCTTCAACCGCTTGCTTCAACCTATTGCAGCATAGAGATACTAGTGGTCGCTAGCTACTCGTATGACACCCAAAAGAGTAATCAACCATCATCTTGAATGATTGATAGAATTAAAACTACAGCATTGACTTTTTAAATCTCAATGATTCTAACACACTAAGTAAACGTAATCATATACTATAGATCCACTCAGTGTTAATATCACTTGACACGGTGGCCGAGTGGTTAAGGCGATGGATTGCTAATCCATTACTCTTCGAGTGCGAGAGTTCGAATCCCTCCCGTGTCGGCAATATTTTTTGTCATCACAGTTTACGAGTTGTCCACGATCAGTTCAAGCATGTCTTTAATTGAATGAGTCGAAGCTACAGTATCCTTCTATCTAAGCATCAAGTTAGCCCTGCTAATCACCCTCGAAACTTATTGCAAGTCATACTACATAAACTATCTTCAATCTTCCAATGGGAACGGGAAGAAACCGCAAACATATGAATTCAAATCACGATCGGAACTGGAACGGATACGAGACGACGTATCCAACTGTATCGTTGCCTCCCAAATGGCATCGGCACTTGGTTCTTGTGGAAATGGCACGAAAAATCGGTTGCTAATGATTCTCTTGTTCCGATACCTGGTATGATAGGAAGAAGGTCCTCTTCTCAGCAGAACTACTGTAGAATTTTCGGTCCGATTCATTCGAAAATCAGCAAAGGTGCCATCATCTCATTGTGCGTTCAAGTCACACATGCTGGTCAAGAAGTTAGATTAGCATTGCATTCAGCTCCAATGGTTATGTTGAGCAATCAGGTAGAGTTCTCATTTGATTAAGTTAAGTAAGTTGAATGAGAAGGAAGGAATCAGTAGTAGATGACCAACGTACATTTTAAAATCATTGGTGTCTGGTGCAATTTCGAAATTCGAAAACATACGCACTTGCATGCAAGATGTCATTGAATTATATTTTTAGATGATGGCGCTCTTCCTCACATAGAAATATGAAAATGAAGTGCATCAGCTTCATTTGATCCCAAAGTAGTGTAGAGAAAGAAATGACCTAGCCCAAGGCAAAAACACGAAAACTGCAAATTCAAAATAGTTATCTTGGGTCATGGTATCCACAGGTTCAAAATCAAACTCAACACGCCCTTGCCGGAATTCTCGACTACGTGTAGGCTTTGAAAAAGGAGATGGCTGTGTCTATCATGAACTGCACCTGTTTGCTACCAATAATAATCTTGAGGCAGCCAACATAAATTTAAGGAGCTGGCGCATTCCTATCATGAACTGCACCTGTTTGCTCCCAATAATATTGAGGCAGTCAAAATTTAACGTGGTGCATTTGATTGCACCGTCTTGTACCATGCTATCGCACTCGCAGGTGTTGTTATTTTTATTCCATACTACACGTACGTGTACTGCTGGTTCATGCGTGTACGGTTGTAAAGACAATATATTACGCATTACTGTTGATACATACTAATTTAGATAAACACTTGTACTTGTACTGCCTTTGAGACATCCACTGCTGGTTAAGGCAATGAAACAAAAACTCTTCAAGTCGACAAATGAGTCTCATTCTTGTTCTTCGGGTGTTTGACGTTCTCGTCGCATAGATTGTGGCCATGAGAGACATCGCAATATCCATCCAAGGACGTGAACTAGAATCATACCAGCATTTGAAATCTCCAGCGTTTATTTCTTTTTTTGAACCTTGTACCACTCAAGAAACCCAACCCTGCATTCATTGTTAGCAACTACTGAGCGTATTTCTTTGTCTCGCATGGGGAGCAGTGGAAATCCTTCAGGACATCAGAAATGAGCCAAACTTCCAGGTCGGAAATAAGTTGTTTTTGTTTCTAGTTGAAGGCGACAAGGCTGTACGTGTACCGGTAGGTCCTCTCACACCTTCACTCGTTGTTGCCCTTACCATACCTTACCATACCTTACCATACCTTACCATACCTTACCATACCTTACCATACCTTACCATACCTTACCATACCTT
>Ga0209712_10002090_pt1 | contig 16719 bp, 12 predicted proteins | sample ArcOceMetagenome_FD_187443 | JGI IMG/M metagenome (GOLD analysis project Ga0209712, IMG submission 187443) | Marine eukaryotic phytoplankton communities from Arctic Ocean - Arctic Ocean - Greenland ARC118M Metagenome (SPAdes) (version 2) | ecosystem: Environmental > Aquatic > Marine > Oceanic...
AGTTATTACTGTTAAAGTAATTATAATCAGGACCTGATTGATCGATTCTTTTTGCATACGTTTCAAGAAGACTAACCCCACTACCCCCGTTTGGTGAACCAGCACCAAATTTATCTATAGTCTGCTCTGAAGTAGTGTTCTGTATTCTATATGAATTATTGTTTTCAATATAATCTACACTTACTAAGATACTATTAGATGCATCGATTGAAGGGAAGTCATTATTATTCCACGTACTTAAGTCATTGGTAACAATAAAGTATACAAATTCATCTGAAATAATTCCAAAAGAGCTCATGTCGTATGAGTTTTCAAAATTATCTGAGTTACTAAACTGAAGAGCGTCATTAGAAAAGTCATGTGTTCCTTGTACATTAATTTCAATTACTATACTGTAATTTTGAACCCCAGGGCACCAACTAGTAGCAAAGGTTGTAAAAATTGGTGCATGTGCTAATATTTTAATCAATAAGTTGTCAGTGGATTGTAAACTTGCTCCGTCTACAAAAGGCAATAACTGAAGAATTTCTGTGGGTTCTGGAATACCATCTTCTAAGATTTCTAGTTCTAGGGTGGCTTCTATTTGTCCTGCTAAAATAGTTACTTCGGTAACTTGAGTTGCGCCTTGAGTAAATTGAAAATCATTTGCAGTCACTGATCCTAAAATCGTACTTAAATCTATAACAACATCAAATTCACTAACGCCATCAATAGTTGCTGTAAAGGAAGCCGTTTCTCCTTCTTGTAACTCTGTAGAATCAAAACTTAAGGAAAGTGTTGGGGCATCAAATACATTTAATGAAACCGTAGATTCATTACTGTCATTTTCGCCATCGCTTGCAATATATGTAAAACTATCGCTGCCTTCGAAATCTAAATTGGGCATATATAATGCTTGATTATTAGCAATATAAACCGCTCCATTCATGGGCTGGGCTACAATTGTGTACTCTAAGTCTTCATTAATATCATCATCTTCTCCAAGAAGCCTAATAGAGGATTCAAGATTTTTAGAGATGTTCAAAGAAATATCTGTGGTAACAGGTGGAAAATTACCTCTAAAAAAATAAAGATTGTCAATAAATACAGAACCTGTACCACTAAATTTAAACTGCATTAAATCTGAAATAACCAACCCTTGCTCTGTAAAATCGGTTAAAGGTATTTCAAAACTATTCCATTGGTCTGCTATTAGCTCTTTTGTAACAAAAAATTCAGCAGAAGAAGAACTAATCGGATAAATATCTATTGAAGCTGCGTCTGCAGTCCACACATCTATATGCAATTTTTCCATACTAGAAGCGTCCTGTATGTTCCCAGAAAAATCAATACCCTGGTAATTTAAATTACTATATTGTATAATTGCATTTCCGTTTATATCAAAAGCTGTATAAACTGTTTGTTGACCCCAACCAGGATTATAATCTATTCCAACAATGTTTGTGTAAGCATCACTAAAAAGAGAAATCACATCTGTTTCTTCTCTATTTGGAGGTGTTGCTGCCGCTGATAAAGGCTCTGAAATAGCCGTAATTTCCAAATCAGTTGTATATTCTGTAGTTTCAATAGCACCAACTCCTTGAACCAGTAAAACATCATCTATATTTACATATCCTATACCATCTTCATCAGTCACAATTGGCACTTGTGATCCGGGGCTAATTCCTGACATCCAATAACCTGCAGCTCCTTGTTCAAAATCGCCGTTTTCTAAAAGTTGAGTCTGAGCACTGCCCTCGATTAAATAAGATAGAAATATTAAAAAAATAAGTATTTTTTTCATGTCGGAGGGAATTTGTGTTGTATCAAATATATTAAAAATTTAATAGATCGTTTTTAGCAACAACAATCAAGATATATGAATTTGAGGACACACCCTAAATAAGAAAATGACTTTAAAATAATATTTGGGTCTGGTCTTTTTAGTTTGGGATAAAATTTATGCCAAAATTCTTACTTTTAGGTAATTATGGTTATTCAGGGACTTAACTAAGCACCTAAAGCTCGAGTTTTAAACGTAAAAAAGGGCTTTAAAATGAAGATTACTTTAAGAACTTATGGAGGTGTTTTAAGAGATGATAAAAGCTGTTAAAAACCACAAATACTTTACCCCTTTAAACACCCTGGGGCTGCAGAAATATTTAAGAGAATTGGTTTATTCACCAAGCTACAGAAAGCTATGGGCATTCCTGTAAATGTTAAATCAACCTATTTAAGAGGTTTAGAAATAGCTGAATTGAAAAAAGAAGATATGCCTATGATTTAATTGCAGTCAGAACTTAATCTCCAAAATTTAGCACCATTTGGAAAATACATTATACCTCCATCACATTCAAATGTAACTACATTAGCCGTTTCATCGATTGTTAAAGTATTTTCATCAAATGTGTAAATATCTACACCTGGAATTCTATCTGAACTATCTAATGCATTCCAAACTTCATTGTTGGTTGCGTAATATTTGTATCTTGTTCCATTTACAAATTCATACATTGTATTTGCATCTGCTCTATTTTCTGCAGGTGACCATAACCATTTACCTTCAACTGTGTTCAATGGTAAAATATTATCGTCAGAATCATTATTACAAGAGGTAAACATCATAAACACAACAGCAATTAAAAAAAAATTCTTCATTATATTATTTATTATTATAATTCAAATCTAATGTTTTTTTTAAAAAAAACTTAATTCATAGTCTAAGCTATTTACTGCCCGTTTTCCGTATATTTAATATTTAACCTTAACAAAGAGCAACTACATTTAGTGACTGTTTTGATAAATGAATTACAGCAGTAAAAACTCGCAATTCCCTGAAAAAAATGAGTTTACTGCAAAAAAAAAGAGTAACCATTTCTGATTACTCCTTAGTAGCGGGAACTGGACTCGAACCAGTGACCTTCGGGTTATGAGCCCGACGAGCTACCTACTGCTCTATCCCGCGATTTCGACTGCAAAGATACAACACAATTACAGTAATCACCACAATTTACATAATTTAATTTTTACTTAAACGATCTTTAGTCGCTATTTGAAACAGGGATTTAGAAATAGCTGAATTGAAAGAAGAGGATATGCCTATGGTTTAGTTATTCTCCTCTAAGCATTTTTTTGAATGCCTCTAAATCAAATTCATTCCCGTAGAATAGTGTACTCATTTTCATAATATCAGCAGCAATAAGCACTGCAGTTTTTATTTCATCTTCGGATGCACCCAATCTCTTTAACTCTGCAATATGATAAGGTATACAATATTCACATTTGATAGCTGCAGAAGTAGCAAGTGCTACTAAATGTGCTTCTTTTTCAGCTATTGCGCCTTCTTTATATAAACCCATTTGAGCTTTAAAATAAGTGTCAGAACTTTTTAGAATTGAAGCAGGATACACAGAATTAAAAGGACTCGCTGCCAAAAGTTCTTGCTTCTCTTCAAGTGTTAGCGCAGTATCCTGTGAAAATGCAGTTGAATACATTCCTACAAATAGTAAAATAAATAGTAATTTTTTCATAATTATAAGTTTTAAGATTAGTACTAATTTACAATAATTTTAAAAGATGAAGATATGCCTATGGTTTAATTAAAAATAGGTTTCGGCAGTGTCCATTGGGGAGTATTAATATCAAATCCACCGTAGTAGCTTACGTTTATAACATTCCAACCCGATAAATCTTGATTAAATGAGTTTGCATTATAAAACATAAATTCCATAATAGTAACCATACTCACATCCCAAGCACCAATGTCTTGATTAAATGAAGTTGCCCCTTGAAACATTTGCCTCATAGTGGTCACACTACTGGTATTCCAATTAGCTAAAGACCCATTAAATGAATCTGCAGAATCAAACATATTATTCATATTAGTCACACTACTAGTATTCCAATTCCCAATATCTTGATTAAATGAAGTTGCCCCTCGAAACATTTGACTCATAGTGGTCACACTACTGGTATTCCAATTAGCTAAAGACTCATTAAATGAATCTGCAGAATAAAACATAGAATTCATATTCGTCACACTACCAGTATCCCAACTGGAAATTGACTGATTAAATGAATTTGCATCATAAAACATAGAATCCATATTAGTCACACTACTTGTATTCCAAGAGCTAACGTCTTGGTTAAAAGTAACATTTTGATAAAACATTTTCTCCATATTAGTCACACTGCCTGTGTCCCAAGAGCTCACATCTTGGTTAAATGATGTATATGAAAACATATTTGAAGCATCTGCTGCAATTGACCAACCGTCTACATTGTTATTAAATATAGCACTACTAAACATATATACCATACTAGTCACACTGGTAGTATCCCAATTAGCCAATGACTGATTAAAGCCTCGATTATTTTGAAACATATATGCCATATTAGTTACACTGCTGGTGTCCCAATTTACTATTGACTGATTAAATGAATCTGCCCCTCGAAACATATAACCCATATCTGTCACACTGCCAGTATCCCAATTAGAAATTGACTGATTAAATGAATTTGCCTCATAAAACATATAACTTAGGTCTGTCACACTACTGGTATCCCAAGCATATAAATACCCGTTAAAACTTGAATTATTAAACATACTACTCATAGTAGTCACCTTACTGGTGTTCCAAAGATTAAATTCATGAGTTACGCCTAAACTAGAACCTAGAAACATACTACTCATATCGGTCACATTACTGGTATCCCAAGTTCTGATGTTTCTTCCCTTTGACCTGCCTTCGAAAATTGAAGACATGTTTGTAATTAAAGAGGTACAAACAGCAGTGTAATCCATATTTTGAGCTACCATACTTTTTAATGTTCCTCTATCAACAACAACATATTCTTTTCCGTTCACTGTTCCAACATCTCCAAAGGTGGCCCAAGAATGGGCTTTAATCGTTACACCATTCGCCGATAGGTATACTGGTGAAGAACTATCGACTCCATCGCAGTTTTGGTCTATACCATCATCTTGAATATCGAAAGCAGATGGGTTTATATTAAAATCTAGATCATTACAATCTCCCTCTAAAACAGTATAACCATCATTATCATTATCATCAGCACTACTCATGGTTTTCAAAGAATACGTTGAACCATAAATTGTACTCTCTGAATTGGTCGCATAGGCCCTGTAATAGTAAGAAGTTACTTCACTAAGACTGGTTAATTCACTTGAAAACACACCTGAACCAACGCCATCTATCGTTGTGTTATCGTTTGTGGTTGGGTTTGGACTTTCGCCCCATACAACCCCTCTTGCAATTACACTTAACCCGCCGTCTGCAACAACGTCTCCTCCGGCAATAGCAGTAGTGTTTGAATAATAATCGACTTCTATCGTTCTAACTTCAAAGGCATTGTTTGCCGAAGTTAAACTTGAGCTTATCTCCCATGAATTATTAGGTGAGTTCCATTTTAAAATATCGCCATTGTTTGTTCCTTGAGGCAAAGAGCCCCCGGCATTTTCTGCATATAAGGCATAGGGCACGCTCAACAACTGTGAAACACCCATTGCTTGATAACCGTTTCCGGTATCTAACTCAATTGCCAAATAATAGCTACCAAGCGACCAATCGACTTCTGAAAACACTCCAACATTGGCAATACCATCGCCAATAGCGAGTGACACCTGCCCTAGATCATCCGTAAGTATTGTGTGGTCTTCTGAGTACGCAGGGGCAGCTGCTTGCGAGCCTTGCAAAATATTAAACTGAAAACTCACGTTTTCATTTATGACTAAAGCTCCAGTGGCATTGCGAACAGTCGCTTGGTAATTAAACCCCTGAGGCGCTTGTGCATTTATGTTGAAGCTTAAAAATGTTATGATCAATAAATAGTAGTGTTTTTTCATCGCTTAATGATTTTATAGGTGTTTGATTGATTGGTTTTTTTGGCAGTGACAGTCACCAAATAAATACCTGAGGTGTAAGGCTGCATTGCAATAGGATTGCCTTTTTGATGGGTTTTTTTAAAAAGCTGTTTGCCGGTGACGTCTGTAATTTGAACCTCGAACAAAACAGCTGTTGGATGCGTAATATAAAGCGCCTCTGTAACCGGATTCGGAAAAACCTTCACCACTAAATTAGTGCTTGGGGTTTCGATGCTTAAGACTTCTAAATCTAATGAGGGATAATAGCCATTGCCTAACTGCACACTACCATCTTCGGCTGTCATAGCACCAACAACAACTTCGCCTGTGGTATAGCTTAATTTATGGGAGCTGGAAGAGAGGCTGCCACCTAAAGGGCTAATTACTTGTTTAGACACAGACTGCGCTGAGACTGCAAACGTAAAAAACAGTAAAATTAAAAAGAGCTTTTTTTTCATCATTAAATAGGTATAATTATAAAATTCAAATAGTTTAATTTTTAACAAAACGAACTGAAAAACCGTATGTTTTATTGATACTGGTGTTTATAGAACTAGAATTGTTATATATTAAACGAAAAATCCATGCTTTTTCTGGGTCAACTTCATCTAGTGTTGTGCTGTAAAAAAAAGCCTCATTACCTTCATTGCCGTAAGAACTATAACCACGATACCCATTAGGAAGGGCATTAAAACCACTACTGTTATTCTTGTTTATATAGCTTCCAGGAGATCCTTGCGTTGTTGAATTAGTCCAACCAACCTTTGAGACCATTGATTTGGCTATTTTATTCTCTGTAGTTGTGTTGTCATAATTAGAGCCATTGGTTATCAGAGCTTGCTCTAAAACAGCCCACTCATCTTTGGTTGGCACGTGCCAGCCTTCTGGAGCAAATTCTTTATTTGGTGTAGATTCATCAGTATCGTAAATTCCCATTACCGCATACCAATTGTATAGTTTTTCTTTTGTAGCATCATTCTCATAATAACACCAAGCGCCTGTAGTTAGGTTCGACCATTGTGTTTGGTCTGTCACCTCTGGTATTTCAGTTCCATCACGGTAAGTTTCTACAATCGCATTTTCTGTTGTCCATTGTTGGCTAGCAAAGGTTAAGTCTAGCTCATCAACCTCTCCATTACAATTGTTATCTATGGTGTCTTGAACTTCAACAGCTCCTGGGTTTATTGCTGCATTTGAGTCGTCACAATCTCCTTGATTTTCTGTATACCCATCATAATCATTATCTATAGACTCCAAAACCTCTTGAAGATTTGTTTCTAGAGCTACAATTAAATCGCCCACATAAGCCTTGGTAACAGCATCCTGCGCATCGATTGGGTTCTGCAAATTTTTGATTTGTTGGTTATTCGCTGAGTTGTTCTCCACTAAAACCGCTTCTAAGGTAGTCGCTGGTGCACTGCCACTGCTTTCGGCATACAAGGCGAAAGGTACGCTTAGTAATTGAGTGGTGCCCATAGCTACATAACCACTGCCTGTGTTAAGCTCGATTCCTAAAAAATAACTTCCTAAAGACCAGTCTATTTCCGACCATAAAGAGAGGTTAGTCGCTGCTGTACCTTCTCCAATAATTAACGAAACTTGCCCTACATCATCTGTAGGTACATAGTGTGATTCTGAAAATAAAGGCAGACTCGTTAGGGAGCCTTGTATGATATTAAACTTAAAATACACATTTGTCTTGACAACTAAATCACCAGTGGCATTGCGAACAGTCGCTTGGTAATTAAACCCCTGAGGCGCTTGTGCATTTATGTTGAAGCTTAAAAATGTTATGATCAATAAATAGTAGTGTTTTTTCATCGCTTAATGATTTTATAGGTGTTTGATTGATTGGTTTTTTTGGCAGTGACAGTCACCAAATAAATACCTGAGGTGTAAGGCTGCATTGCAATAGGATTGCCTTTTTGATGGGTTTTTTTAAAAAGCTGTTTGCCGGTGACGTCTGTAATTTGAACCTCGAACAAAACAGCTGTTGGATGCGTAATATAAAGCGCCTCTGTAACCGGATTCGGAAAAACCTTCACCACTAAATTAGTGCTTGGGGTTTCGATGCTTAAGACTTCTAAATCTAATGAGGGATAATAGCCATTGCCTAACTGCACACTACCATCTTCGGCTGTCATAGCACCAACAACAACTTCGCCTGTGGTATAGCTTAATTTATGGGAACTGGAAGAGAGGCTGCCACCTAAAGGGCTAATTACTTGTTTCGTAATTGAAGGCGAAGCATTGTCTCTTGCGATTACTTGCGCATTCACTGCTTTTGGGAACAAAAGAATACTAAATAGAAGTATGAATATATTTTGCATTTTTGGGGGGAATTAGCATCAAATTTAAACAAAAAAAAATGAATTAGCGGAATTGGTTGCACCGTCAATAGTTTACTCGGTAAGGTGTTTTTTAGATTAGACTTTATTTAAATAGAAATTATAACATAGATAAAAGACAAACATCGCACGCTTTTATACACTCTGGCGCTATAGAAATCTTCAAGTACATAAGCGCTATAGCAAAGATTCAGAAGGCGATGAGGCATTCATCTATAAATATAAGCAACCTACTTGGGGGCTTAGAACTCCACGAATTGTATGAGGAAGAAGATATATGTATGTATGGTTTAATAGCCTGTTTTTAATTATTTGGTTCTTAACCTTTGCAGAATAAGACTATAATTAGGGACTGTTAAATAAGTCATACACAGCGGCAAAAAACTCACAAATACCCAAAATACTTGCCTTTACTGCAAAAAAAAAGAGTAACCATTTCTGATTACTCCTTAGTAGCGGGAACTGGACTCGAACCAGTGACCTTCGGGTTATGAGCCCGACGAGCTACCTACTGCTCTATCCCGCGATTTTGTTTCAAAAATAATGAATTAGCTTTTAACTTTCGATTCATAAACTCGACTCCTTATTTTCGACTGCAAATATACAACTTAACTAAACAATAGACCAAACTTTTTTCTGATATTTTTTAATGCACTAAATTCTAATCAAATACAAAAAGGAATTACCTTTGCAGCATGACACATAAAGCTGGTTTTGTAAATATTATAGGAAATCCTAACGTAGGTAAATCTACTTTGATGAATGCCTTGGTGGGTGAGAAACTATCTATTATCACACCTAAAGCGCAAACTACTCGGCATCGTATTTTAGGAATTGTAAACGAAGAAGACTATCAAATTGTGTTTTCTGATACCCCAGGAATTATACAACCAGCCTACGAACTGCAGGCCTCGATGATGGATTTCGTGAAATCTGCTTTAGATGACGCTGACGTTTTAATTTACATGGTAGAAGTGGGTGAAAAGGAATTGAAAAACGAATCCTTCTTTAAAAGAATCGTCCATAGTGAAATTCCTGTTATCTTATTATTAAATAAAATTGATAAATCTACGCAAGATGAAGTAGAAGAAAAAGTGAAATATTGGACCGAAAAAGTACCAAATGCCGCTGTCTTTGTTATTTCTGCCTTAGAAAAATTTAATATTACTGCCGTTTTTGATAAAATAAAAGAGTTGCTGCCAGAAGGACCTCCTTATTACCCAAAAGACCAATTAACAGACAAACCTGAACGTTTTTTTGTAAATGAAAAAATTAGAGAAAAGATTTTAATTCATTACAAAAAAGAAATTCCATATTCAGTTGAAGTTGAAACAGAAGAGTTTACTGAAGAAGAGCATATTGTTCGAATTCGTTCTGTAATTATGGTTGAACGTGAAACTCAGAAAGGAATTATAATCGGCCATAAAGGCTCTGCAATTAAACGTGTCGGTGCAGAAGCAAGAAAAGATTTAGAAAAATTTTTCGAAAAGAAAGTATTTATAGAGTTATATGTAAAGGTCAATAAAAACTGGAGAAGTGATAAAAATCAATTAAAACGTTTTGGTTATAATCAAAGTTAATTATAAAGAGCTTTTACCCTTCATCGTGTAAATCTCTTCTTATATTCATCACCCGTATCTTGAACAGAAATAAAAAACCTAGTAATAAGTAAACTTTCGGCATTTATTTTTCTGTCTATAAATTCGTTTTTTAAAACATAAAAGTACTTTTTATAACTCTCTAAATTAACAATTATTTATCATAGAGTAAATTGTATCTTTGCAAAAAATTATCACTCAAAATGAATAGTATTGTTGCCATTGTAGGAAGACCAAATGTAGGAAAGTCAACACTTTTTAATAGGTTGGTTCAAAGAAGAGAGGCTATCGTAGATTCTGTTAGCGGAGTTACGAGAGACAGACATTATGGAAAATCTGACTGGAATGGAAAAGAATTTTCTGTAATAGACACGGGTGGATATGCAATTGGTTCTGATGATATTTTTGAAGAAGAGATTAGGAAGCAAGTAAATCTTGCCATTGAAGAAGCAGATTTAATTATTTTTGTCGTGAATGTCGAAGATGGTATTACACCTATGGATGCTGAAGTTGCTAAACTTTTGCGAAAGGTAAAAAAGCCAATTTTTACTGTTGTCAATAAAGTTGATAATGCAATGCGCGAGCCAGATGCAGTAGAATTTTACAATCTAGGTTTAGGAGAATACTTTACAATTGCTTCTATTAATGGAAGTGGAACTGGAGATTTATTGGATGCTTTAGCAGAAAAAATGCCAGCACCAGAAGACGTGGATCTAGAAAAAGAAGAATTACCAAGATTTGCAGTTGTTGGAAGACCAAATGCTGGAAAATCGTCTTTTATCAATGCTTTAATTGGTGAGGATAGAAATATTGTAACCGATATTGCAGGAACAACAAGAGATTCTATTGATACAAAATACAATCGTTTCGGTTTCGACTTTAATTTAGTAGATACCGCAGGAATTCGTAAAAAGTCTCGTGTAAAAGAAGACTTAGAATTTTATTCGGTAATGCGTGCTGTTCGTTCTATCGAATATTCTGATGTTATTATTTTAGTTGTAGATGCCACTCGTGGTTTTGAAGGTCAAGATCAAAATATTTTTTGGTTGGCAGAAAAAAACAGAAAGGGTGTTGTTATCTTAATTAATAAATGGGACTTAATTGAGAAAGAAACCAACACAATGCGTGACTTTGAAGCTATGGTTAGGAAACAAATTGAGCCTTTTACAGATGTGCCAATCATATTTACTTCTACCTTAACAAAACAACGTTTGTTTAAAGCCATAGAAACTGCAGTAGAAGTTTTTGAAAAAAGAAAATATAAAATACCGACGAGTAAACTAAATGATATAATGTTAGACATTATTAAAAGTTACCCGCCACCAGCTACAAAAGGGAAATTTGTAAAGATTAAATATTGCATGCAATTACCTACAAAAACACCTCAGTTTGCATTTTTCTGTAACTTACCTCAATATGTTAGAGATTCATATAAACGCTTTCTAGAAAATAAACTAAGAGAAATCTATGATTTTTCTGGAGTGCCAATTACAATTTACTTTAGACAAAAATAAAGATTTCGTTTTCTTTTTATTGATTCCTCCTGATGCTTCTATTTTTTAAACAAAAGCATCAGGAGGAATCTAAATTTTATTTAGGCTGTAACTTTTGCTATATTAATGCGTCTAAAAGTAGTATAACAATAATGTATTCACTTATTTAAAGTATATGAAAATCATAGCCTCTAATTCAGTTTCTGAAAAAGAATTACCCTTACAATTAAACATTTCTTTTCAGAAAGTTTTTATGTTGTTTGAAAAATATGGAAATACAAAATTTGTAAACCATCCATTTCATGGAGCAGCAAAGGAAATGGTGCGTCTTTTTGAAAAACATCCTGAATTAAATACTGGATTTTCTGATTATTCTTTATTGGAAAAATACAAGGAACAAATAAATTTATTATTAGATCCTTTGTTTCCAGAACCCCTACAATTGAACGAAATAAAAGCGGCAAGTATTCCTTTTTCTTTTACTTCGTTTAAGTTTACAAAGCGTTTTGAAAATATTATTAATAATGCTGGTGAAGATTACGAATTAAATGTTCGTAATTTTGAAGATGATGGCATGTACATTATGGCTTGTACCTTTATTTTAGGTTTTGTTTATGGTTATAATGTAGATATAAAAAGACCTTTTTATTTTGATATTCCTGATAAAACAACAGGAACTATGAAATATTACAGAACGACTTTTAATGCAGATTTTTCTGAAATAACACCAACAGAGAATGCCCCAAAACTAACCCAAAAAGATTTTAAAGAATTACTAAATAATTTTGAAAACATTGACTTATGGCGAGAGAAATTCCCGCCTAACAGTTATGTTTTTAAAGGTTTTGGAATTATCAATTTATTTGACGTTACTGCAGAAGAAATGATTTCTGCTATTAAAGAAAATTTATTAGCTGGAGGTGAAAAACTACTGTACAAACTACAAAATAACTTAAGAGATTTTTATAGTATAAAAGATTTAAAATTAGGCTATTCTATTTTCGACAACGCAAACTCGAAAATATGCGAAACTGTTGTAAAAAAATCAAACAGTATTATTCTATCAGATGGCCTAGAAATAAAATGTGACACTAACTATTTCTGTAATGGAGTTTTGGAAAAAGTTTTTAAAAATCATGAAACTTTTATAATTTCTGATGTCGAGCATTATGGCTTAGCCACAAATAACAATGCTTTCTATAAGAACCTTCATAAAAACAGAATTCAAAGTATTATTTTAATTCCTATTGAAGCCTCTGCCAATGGTGATTTAGCATTGTTAGAAATTGCCTCTCCAAGAGCTTATGAATTAAACTCCGTAAACGTTAATAAGCTAAAAGATATTATTCCTGTTTTTGAAGTCGCCGTCAAAAGAACGTCAGAAGAACGTAAGAATATTTTAGAAGCTACTATTCAAGAGCATTACACCTCAATTCATAGTGCCGTTAAATGGCGCTTTTATGAAGCTGCTGAGAAATATCACGAAGCACATCAAACGAATGAAAACGCGAAGTTAGATGAAATTGTATTTGATAATGTATATCCGTTATATGGGCAAAGTGACATAAAAGGCTCATCGGAAGCGAGAAATAATGCTATTCAAGAAGATTTAAGCACACAATTATCACTAGCGATCGATGTTTTAAAAAACGCGTGTAAAAACGAATCTTTACCTATTTATAACGAACTCATGTTTAGGGTTTCTACGTTCTTAAAGGATATGGAAAAAGACCTAAATGCTGGAGATGAGATAAATATTTTATCATTTTTAAAGCGCGATATTTATCCGGTTTTTAATCATATTAAAGAGCTGAATACAGAACTTTCTAAAAAAGTAAGTATTTATATGGAACGTTTAGATAAAGATTTAGGTGTTGTTTATGAGAAAAGAAAAAATTACGAAAACAGCGTAAATATTTTAAATGACAAGCTTGCCAAATACATAGATAAAAAACAGAAAGAAGCACAAAAAATGTATCCTCATTATTTTGAAAGATACAAAACTGATGGTGTTGAATTTAATATGTACATCGGGCAAACTATTACAAAAGAAGATACTTTCGATGATATATATCTCTACAATTTACGTTTATGGCAATTGCAGACCATGTGTGAAATGGAAAATATTGCTTTTAATGAACGTAAAAATATGGAGCAAGAACTAAGAGTTGCTTCCCTTGTTTTAGTGCATAGTAATCCTATGGCTATAAAATTTAGAATGGATGAAAAACAATTTGATGTTGATGGTGCTTACAATATTAGATACGAAATCATCAAAAAAAGAATTGATAAAGCTAATTTAAAAGGCACTACTGAACGTTTAACTACGCCCGGTAAACTTGCCATTGTCTATTCTCAAGACAAAGATGCTTTAGAGTATATTAAATACATCAACTTTTTACAATCTAGGAATCAATTAGGTAAAATTGAGTTTTTAGAATTAGAAGATTTACAAGGTGTTTCTGGACTGAAAGCTTTAAGAGTTGAAGTCATTTATCAAAAAGATTTTGATGCAAAAAGCACGATCGCTTTTAAAGATTTAATTAAAGAAATTGAAGCTTAGAGATTATAAAAACCCGCTTCTTTCTTGTATGTAAAAAGAAATTGCAAAAACGCTAACACTTACAATAATACCAATCATAAAAACGGTATATGTAAGTCTTAATATTTTATATTTTCTATTTAAAACCAACCCTAAAAAATATAAATCCTTAGTTAAAGAACCATATAAATAATCTCGATCTTGCATCATTTCTGTAATTCCCCATTCGAAATCTGGTAATTTCATTTGATGAAAATTTCCAAAAAACAATAAGTTAACCTTTTTATTGGCAACATCCTCTTTTGTAAATTTACCTTCTGTAACATTGGGTCTTGTGGCTAAAATTGATAAGATAATAGATGCCACTGTAAACATGATAAATATAACTGTTGGCACTATTAAATAATTATTTGAAGGGTTATCTAGTTTTGGCAATAAATTGGACAATGCTAGAGATACAATAATTGCATTTACAGAAAGTAAAATATTGGCCTTTGTATCTGCTATATTACTTAAAGTCATATGATTTTTTAAAGCCACTCTAAACATAGTTTCTACGCCTCTTTCTGGAACTTCACTTTTATTTTTTTTTATATCTAATGCTTCTTTCTTTTGTTTATATTTTTTTAAACCGTCTTGTATCTTATTTTTATTTTTCAACAATTTAGCTAAGTTTTTTTCTTTCCCTTACTCCATTTTTTTAAAGCATAATCTGTATGATATTTATGCCCTTCTGTTAAAAAATCGATATTGACCGCTGTCCATTCAGTATCAGAATATTTTTTATTTTCTGTAACTTCCCATTCTTTTCTCAGCAACGTTGCTTTATCCTCAAAACTTTTATTTGCTAAATGCGCACAATCAGCATCCGTAATTATTTTCTCTAAATCGTTGGTTGGTTCATGCCCTATTCTAGTTGCCAAGATTAAATTAGAAATTGCCTCAATTCTCTTGGCATCAACATTTTTTTTTATTAGAAAAAGAGTCAAAATTCTCACACTTTCTTCTTCATGGTTTTCAGCCCCTTTTATAAAACCTGTATCATGAAACCAAGCAGCTAGTTGAATGTTTTCAATTAAAATTGGATCAATATTTAAATGCAATGCAAGCTCACTTGCTCTCTCAACAACTTTTTGTGTATGAGGTAAATTGTGATATACATAGTTCGTTGCTAACTTATTATTTAATAAATTAACAACATATTTCTCTGCATCAATTAGTAATGTAGCCATCATAAAAACTTTTTAAAAGCAAAAATAAGCATTTAAAACTTGCTTTTCTTCCTTGCTATATTGTGGTAAATTTATACATTGCTCTAACGAAAATTGAACAAAATTATTCTGTAAGTTTATGGTTTATTCTTCGACTACTTTCAAAACACATTACTTTAACTAGATAAAGAAAGGAAAACATTTTATGCTAACATGGAAAGAGGTTATTAGCTTCGCAACTAAAGGAAATACAACGCCTGATAAAAGAGTTGAAAAAACTGAAAAAGAATGGAAAAATCTATTAACTCCAGAGCAGTTTAGAGTTACAAGACAAAAAGGGACTGAAAGACCAAATTCTGGCGCTTTATGTAGTATTTATGATGAAGGGCAATACAACTGTATTTGTTGTAATACTCCCTTATTTGACTCTACAATTAAGTTTGATTCTAGTTCTGGCTGGCCAAGTTTTACGCAACCAATTAAAGAAAATGCGATACAATATTATAAAGATATTTCTTTTGGTATGATTAGAGTTGAAGCAATGTGTAATACTTGTGATGCGCATTTAGGACATATTTTTCCTGACGGACCTGCACCAAGTGGATTGCGATATTGTATTAATTCTGAAGCGATGCTATTAAAGAAAGGGAATTCTATAAATGAGTAAAAATCTACAAATTGCCACTCTAGGAGGTGGCTGTTTTTGGTGTACAGAAGCTGTATTTCAAAAAGTAAAAGGTGTAGAAAAAGTTATTTCTGGCTATGCAGACGGCAATGCTCCGGGGAGACCAACATATCGTGAAATCTGTTCTGGATTGTCAGGCTTTGCAGAAGTGATTCGAATTACATTTGATGAAAATATTATTTCTTACGAAGATATTTTAGTCATTTTTATGACCACTCATGATCCAACCACTTTAAATAGACAAGGCGCAGATAGAGGAACTCAATATCGCTCGGTAATTTATTATCATGATAAACCTCAGCAAAAAATTGCTACAGAAGTATTGAAACAAATTCAATTTTACTATTCTGATTCAATATCTACAGAATTAAGTCCTTCAACTACTTTTTACGAAGCTGAAGAGGAACACCAGAATTATTATAGAGAAAACACAACACAAGGGTATTGTAGTTATGTAATTGAACCAAAATTGGCAAAACTACGAAAACTTCACGCTGATAAGTTAAAATAGAATGTAACAGGTTTTTAAATTAAATAATTTGGAAACCTGTTCTTAATAATATAAATAAAAATTTAATGACAGATATCTTATTATATGGCGCAGATTGGTGTCCAGATTGTAGAAGAGCAAAATCATATTTAAAAGAAAACAACATTGATTTTACTTTTATTGATGTTGATTTAGATAAGGAAGCAACAGCTAAAGTAGAAGCTATTAATAACGGTAAACGAATTATTCCTACTTTAATAATTAAAGAAAAATCGTACACAAATCCTAACAATATTGAATTAGCCTCGATTTTAGGAATCAATGAAGTTGGCAGAGTACAATTATTTGGCGCAGATTGGTGTCCAGATTGCAGAAGATCAAAAAGTTTTCTAAGAGACAATGGTATAAATTTTGATTTTATTGATGTAGATAAATACGATTGGGCAACACAAAAAGTAGAAGAAATTAACAACGGAAAACGTATTATTC
>Ga0209712_10002093_pt1 | contig 16703 bp, 14 predicted proteins | sample ArcOceMetagenome_FD_187443 | JGI IMG/M metagenome (GOLD analysis project Ga0209712, IMG submission 187443) | Marine eukaryotic phytoplankton communities from Arctic Ocean - Arctic Ocean - Greenland ARC118M Metagenome (SPAdes) (version 2) | ecosystem: Environmental > Aquatic > Marine > Oceanic...
TCAAATATGTTCGGGTTGGTATCCTTCTGTTCGTTACTGTCGACACTAGCTATTCGTAGCTTGTCAAACAGTTCTTCGAGGTCCTGATTATGCTTGGCCTGAAGGAGTTCTATTTCTTGGATTATTTGTTCTTGATCCATGCATTTCAAATTTTTAAATTGAAACAATGTTCGAATCTTGTCTTATTTTGTATTCTAGTTCAACAATCAAAATGTCCTTTAGACGTAGATTGTTCTGACCTTTAACCTTGAACTAGATAAGACAGTATTGGTCTTCTCACTTTAGTACGATAGTTTACTTTATCTTGCTGTACTAGTAGAAACAGGATTGTTTCAATATAATGAACATAACGTGTGGTTCGCGTTTGTTCAAAGTCGATTTCTTTGCCTCTGTTGGCGATCTCCCCAACTACTGCGTTTTGTTTCAAAACAGCCTCCTTATACGTCAAGGTTACCTTTTTTGCTTTGGACGATGTGTTCGCATTATTTCTCACATCTCTCATATTCCCAACAGAAGTTATAAGGGATTTTAGCCAAGTTAGTGGATCCAACGTGGAGCGTCCGTGAAGATGTTCCATCGGAATGTCTTAGTAAAAAAGAAAGAAAAGAAAAGAGGAGCTAACGATGTCCTATAGGATTATAACCTATATGACGTCGGTGGTAGCCTCTGTCATTCTTTAGAATGCGAGCTGATGGCTCGAGGCTCAATCTAGCTAAACTCGTCATATTGTATCATCCTTGTCAACGGCTCAAACTCAGATTCGAAGATACAGTACAAAACAATTGGCTGCTGTTAGTTGTACAAACAATGCCTCGCTATAAGGACACACAAGATTTCCCGAATTCAGGTGCGCTTATAACGGACCGCCTCTATTGATAGGGGTGTATGCTATGTGGTGGGGTTGTGGGATTATGTAGGTTATGTACCCACCACTTGTTTTTGACACCTGAACGGACCCCTGTCTCTCCTCTCCTCTTCCTTCTCTCGCAAATATTAACCATGTCCACTTATCTGGTAGTACACTCTATAAGGACACAGAATATTTTGTGTCCTTTGCAACTTTGCGCATAAAAGACGTCCATAGCGAGGCATTAATTTTTGAAATTGTTTGTACTAAAAATTATCAGCATATTTAAAAAAATTGCTCTCTTCTTGGGAGAGTTTCGATTAATAATTGCTTTCTTGGGCTGATTATGATAATTATGTCTTCTTCTTCTAATTACTAATTACCTATTCACATTGACTAAAAAATGAAAAAAATGATGTTTCAACGTTCCCGTTCGGTTTATTGTTTATTATGCTGACGAACACGATAAAAAAAGTCATAATTTTGGAAAGTGCCGATTGCAATATTGAAATAGCCAATTTTTGAAATTGTAACAATCATGAAGTCCTTCCACTTCGTCGCCATTGTACTCTTAGTAGCTCTTGCCTCCGCTCAAGCTGCTAGCACTGGTACCTCCTTTTTGAGAGGACAACAAAACAGGGGTTCTGAGGGTGTCGTTGAGGTCAATGTTACTAGAAATATCGAGGCTACTACTACTACTATTGTTGAGGTTGTTCCCACACACAAGGTTCGCAAGGCAGCCAGGGGTTTCAGGAAGACCAGGGCTCCGAAACGCAAAAGATAACATGGCAAGCTTCCTTTGGGAAAGCTCTCGGTTCTTGAAAAGAAAAGAAACATTCATAGTTTTACAGATTAATGAATGGACAAAGATCATTGAGGGGAAAGATTTATGGAACAGAGAAAGTTGGCAGTGAAATGAATGGCATTTGAGAGTTTTCCAGTGACGCTTGCTTAAAATGCAAGCTTGTAATCATGTGTTAAATAAATAATTGACGTGTTTGTTGTTTGCTGGTCCTTGTTGGTTGGGGTTAAGGCTTCTTTACTAATAGCGGCATGTCGTGCTACTACTCCCTCTCGATCCCATAACTAGAAAGATCGTACCACGCGTGTAGAAGGGCTAATGTGTAATACTTTGTCATTGTCCACGGCACACACAATCAAATTGATTCCATAACTAGAAAGATTGTACCACGCGTGTAGAAGGGGGGCTAATTTGTGATACTTTGTCATTGTCCGCGGCACACGCAATCAAACTGATGGACTACTATGGAAAGTCAATTTATCAGCATCACAACTCACACTGTCAATGCTATCCTGCATATCGATAAAAGAGCAAAGAGTGACCTTGCACAATATCTTACATGCGCCTTCAGCCCCACTAAACCTACCTTTCTATAAGCGATTCGGAAAAGCTACAAACAAAGGAGGTTCTCTGGAGAAAATCTTGTCAGCGCTTAAAAAGATCGCGCCTACATGAATACAGTATCGCAATTGGTTTTGTATTTTAAAAATCACCTATTCAGTAATTATTGAATACTGAGTCATGGATGTTCATACTTCGAGATTGTGTATGATCAATGCAGCCGCATAGATATTGAATACTGAATGCTCGGATGTATTCTGAAATGTGAAAGAGTGGCGAATCAAAATAAGTCTTCAATCGTCTTGTCCTCGCCCTCTTCTTCAAACAGGGTCACCCCGTCAAAGTGGTAGAATCGGTTATTAAAATCATCTGCGTAGTGAGACTCGACGAAGCGTTCCAATTCTGGAGTATAATACTGGGCCATTTTGTCTCTCGCATCAGTTTCATGGTGGTTCTCTCTCTTGCCAAGAAATGAATGCGTGCCAATTGCGCTACAATTCAGTTCATTTTCACCCCAGCCGGTTTTTCCCATACGCTCCCAAGCACTGACACCATCTTTCGTTGAGTTTATAGATCTAAGAAGACTCTCTGCATCATCCGAAATATTGTTCATATGGCCAATGAAGTTAATCTTTGGCCACCACTTCTCGTCAATTCTCGAATAGATGGATCTCCAGTGTACATTATCCTTTATGATTGTTGTGATATTATAGAGAAAAAACTCAAAGCTGTTATGATGGTGTTTACAGTATGCTTCGTCTTCTGTATGTTGCATATGTGTGCCATCGTTTTCTCCTAATGCATATGCATACACTGGGCACGTTTGATTCTTCCAATGTTTTGCATGTTCGACACTCTTGTCCAGAAAGGCACTTAAAATTCTTGGTTTTGGATTTCGCACAAAGATTGCTCTGGTCCATTCATCACTAGTCATCATATGGTTCGCCTCCTCAAGAGAAAAGTCTGAGAGGTAAGTTAGCCCGTTCTGCTCAGGATCATGCATCTGAGTATTAGCCGAACACCAGTCTGGGTTACAACCGAGTCTCATAAAGAATCGTACCCATTCGCTAGAAGCTGCTTTTGCCACTTGGAAAAATACAATTTTATATTCCTCTGAAACTATTGGTACGGTATTGTGCATGTGATGATATATTATATCATCAGTTTTCAATTTTGGCATGTGCGCAACCGCATGTTTGGTGGAAGACGAGAAGCCTGGCCCAGAGGACGAGTAGTGTCCTTTTATAAATCCAATTCCTATAATGATGCCTGCAAGAACAATGAACGCAGCTCGCAATGCCTTCGATGATTGCATATGTGTTTGCATCTTGAATACAGTAGCAGGGTTGTTCAAATCGTTAGACCACCGACACTAAGGGTTGCGGGCTGGTTGATGAATAACAACGTTTATTCATTTTTCTTTATCAATCAATCGTGCATCGATCGTAGTTTGTTGCTGCGAGGTGGGAAGAGCGGGCTTTTTTCATCTCATTTTGTGGGATCGAAATTCAAAAGACCCATTGACAATGACGTTGACATTGTCAGGCTGACGGTTGAAGGTAATTTTTAATTTTCTCGCGCATTACTTTTGCCTTCTTTTGCCACCATTCACTCATTTTTGAAGAAGTAGAGGAGGAAGTCTACAACAGTGGTATGTACGACCGACGTGTGATGTGCACGGAGGAGGAGGAGTCAGTCTATCAACCATCAACCTATATCAAATACCACTCTACAGATCACCGATACACACATGGACTGATAAATCATCCTCACTTACACATTCAGTATGAAATCTCATGACATGGTGGCAATTGCCTTCCTAGTCATTCTCAATCTAGGATCCACAACAGCATATGCCCCCCTATCAACACGTCGAAATGATCAAGTGTTAACTTCGAGTAATGAACGCCATATAGCAGATATAAGATATGTAGAATGGGCAGGCTATAATGGTCTCTTGCCCCTGCAAAATTACAGAAATCCTATGAAGCTGCAAGGGTTTGCGGGATGGATGTGCAAACCTATGCCCATCCACTGGGAAAATCATCATGCAAAAGACGCTCCAGAAGGAATTAGAAGTAAACGAGCCACCGCAGATTACCTGGCATCGATGCCCTTGGATCCGAGAATACATCTTCAACCCTTGTATGTTGATGCTCATTTGGTCGTCGTCCATAAAGAGTCTGGTGCGCTTTCAGTGCCTGGCCCAAGACAAAACCCTTCTGTCGGAGGACTTGTTCACGAATATTTCGGAAACGAAGAAGATAACGTTGATAAGATGATTGTTCATCGATTAGATATGCATACTTCAGGTGTGATTTGCTATGCTAGGAACAAGGAGGCGCTAAGTACCTTGCACGATGCTTTCCGGAGTAAGAGTGGAGTTGGGTTGGGGGACGAAACTGTCTATAAAAAGTACGAAGCTTTGGTTTGTGGTCATGTAAAAGTTAGCGAAGGCGAAATCGATTTGCCCTTGATTCGTGATCGTTATCATCCTCCGTTTATGAAAGTTGGCATTGATCTAGAGAAGGATACTGACGAAGTGGATGAATCGGTTCAACAACACAAGGGATATATGAAGATGATGTCCAAACCTCCAAAGGAATCATTATCTCTGTTTCGCGTTCTCGCGTGGGAAATAATGAATGGCATCCCGGTGACCCGATTAGAATTAGTTCCTATTACAGGAAGAACTCATCAACTAAGGGTGCACTGTGCAGCCATCGGACATCCAATCATTGGCGATAACATTTATGGATACAATGGGGATGGAAGTCCGTATGGCGGTCTATCAAATGACGCGATGAAACAGTTTCCCCACGCTGCATCCGAAACGATCCAGGAAGAGCTCTTTAATTTTGTTCAAGAGAGACGAACATATCATGAGCTCGGAGAGTATAATGGCGATTTATGTTTGCATGCGAAACAACTGACGTTACTGCATCCCATATCAAAGGCTCCGATGTCTTTCGAAAAAGATTCGCCATTCTAGAATGCAGTACATCTGTTAATGATATTGAATATAGAATAATATATTTGACCAAACATCATTTCCAGTTCACCGAGTATACATGTACACATCGAAGAGACTTTCTGAGAAAAGATAAGGGCGGAACATTTCAAATCACCAGCTCTTCTGCAGCGTTTACATGCGTAGACCAAAAATTGTTGCTGAATCATTGAACCTATCTTGTGAATGAGTTCTAAGTTCTTCTGTCTAAACTAATTTCAGCTTTCGCATTAGATTATTACGAACTAAAATAGTTGAGCAGGATCATGGACTAAATACCAATAATTTTCAATTTATCTTCTCACAATACTGTAGTTGAATCTCCGTTCCTCCTCCTACAACGGTTGCATAAACTTTGACTCCTTGCGTATTCCATCAACAACGTTTTTGCTTCCGTCGTGTTTGAAGGAAACAACTGTCGGAATAGAAAATTCCTTCAATGCGTCCTCGATGCTCATGACTCCTAGACCACTGGACCTCCTCGCCGTAAATGGAACAGAATCTGGTGACCTACCACACTGAGAATTGATGTTGATCTTTCCAAACACAGCCGAAAAGGTATCAACAATTGAAACGGCTTCTTCAGATGCTTGGTTGGTAAAGACAGCAACTTGCTGTCCGTAAATTCCCGTAAGCCCATATGACAGAACTTCATCAATGCTTTCATACTCAACAATAGGAATCAAGGGTCCAAACTGTTCTTCCTTGTATAGTTTCATATCAGGTGTGATATTGTAAAGAACGCCCGGTATCATGAGCGTGGAAGCATCGTATGGCTCCGCATACTTACTCCCATTTATAATCTTACCTCCGTCTTCATTCGCAACAATTGCACCCTTTGATTTGGCATCATTCAAAAGTTCCTGCATATATTCCACTCTTTGCTCATTCGGCAATGGTGTAATTTGTGAGTATTTCTCTTCATTATGAATTTCCCACGGCATTCCCTTGTAGAGACGATCTACTCTCTTTGATAGTTCCTGTGCCACAAGCTTTCCGTAACCTTTAGGAACAAAAATGATTTTGAGCGCAGTGCATCTCTGCCCGTTGTAGGATAGAGCACCGGTCACAATTTCATCAAACATTTGGGAAGTTGGATAAGACTGTGAATTTCCATTTCCCACCCCACCATTAGTATCGACCATGTCTTTTAATACAATAGCCATGTTTTTCGCCTCAAGCTGAAGAAACAACTTTAATCTATGGGGCTCAGGATGCTGCTTGATCAACTTATCTGCCGCACTTGTTCCACCAATAAAAGCTAATCCATTTATATCTCCCGATTCCATCAACGGAGGCAACGTCTTTCGCCCTGATCCCGAAATAAAATGAATGGTATTCTTGGGAAGAGCCTTCGCAAATGCTTCAAATGTGAGTAAATGCGCCAGTCCTCCTACTTGTGGAATCTTCAAAATTACAACATTGCCCATCAACAGTGCAGGAATGATGGTCGCATATGTTTCATTCAGAGGGTAATTGTACGGTCCAAGAGCGAGCACGATCCCAAAGGCATTGCGACGAATAAAAACATTGACAGAAGAAATTTTCTTGAAATTTGAATCAAAGTCTGGAATAGATTGGATAGTCTTGATGGTTTCCTGGATGAAAATGACAGTCCGGTCAAATTCACTTGCAGCGTCATTGTAATTCTTCCCGATCTCAAACATGAGTACCTTGACAATTTCATCTCTGGATTCTTGGAGGGCGGTGATGAAGTTTTCAATGGCAGAAATGCGCTGGGCGAGAGTCATTTGTGTCCATTCTCCATTTCCATTGTTCCATCCCTGCTTTGCATCGGATAAAATTTGAACAGATTGATCCGTCGTCATTTGTGGCATTTCACCAATGGGTTTTGATGAGCAGCAGCCAGTCACCTCCATAACGGGAGTATTATGGGTTGGTGAGTCTTTGATGACTGGAAAAAATTGGCCTTGGCTAAACACGAGTGGGGCAATGAATGGAGGGACGGCAAGGTCGGCTCCAGTACTACTAGTACATGATTCAGATGTTGCCGAGCTAGCGAAGGTGCTCACGGGATAAATGCTCAATGCGAGCAGAGATACAGCGCCTTTTAAAATCTTCATTGTTGGCAGTGATGCGGTGCGTGTAGGTATGGTTGTACCTGGCTGCTTGATAGGTATAGATAATTAGATATGGTGGTGTTGGTTACCGGTAGCTATGAAAACGAATTACAGTAATTATGATCTCATGATTCGTCACTCGGTCTTCGGTTCTTTCTGTTTTCCAAAAAGTGAGATTGAAGATCTCTCTCGGGCTCTTAACTCCGCGGTAAAATAACGTCCGAATATTCCTCGCACAAAATGAAGTTGGCGTCTTTGGTCTTTGACTGCTTTGATGGTAACAGGCATATTTGTTTACGAACAATCAATAAGTGACACTATTAAGATAGATACATTGTCATAATAAAGATATGAGTTATGCGGGACAATGAGGTGTGTGTTGAGCTGCTGAGAGTCATGTCATTAGTACAATTGTATTCGTATAGTATCCGTATCTGCAGGAAGAACAAGGGTGAACAGTATCACAGTACAAAGATAGTAGTACTATGCAGATGTCCATCAAGCAATAACCCCTGGGGTCGCAACGTAGAGCAAATCTACTAGAAACGGTCTAGGTGTACAGGTCCTTTCATTGATTGCGAGTTGAAAAGGTCTGTACCGTTTGGTGGGGGCCGTTGCGACGCCAGGGGTTGTTGCTTGAGTATTGCTTGGTTATGTGGTCCGACTCAAACTATCACACCCCTCTAGTTTTACTCTATTTGTGCATTATCCGCACTCTCTTCAAATCACAGGTTCAACCTCACAAAACTGGCAAAAAAGGTGCCCTCTCTTCATCTCATGTCAGCCTCGATCTCCACAATGATCTTTGTCTATGTTGAATGTGATCTCTAATCAAGAGACAACATATTGCAAAGACCCCCTTCGCCAACTTCTGTTCTGCCTCTATGTTGGGGATAGCATGCTGAGCTTCCTCGTACTTCTTTCGAAGGCCGTTGTGAAGTTTGAAGGTAGGTTGGAAGCCAGCAGCGGCAGATGGTAGAAAGCGGCAATACATCCGGTGACCAATCAATCAATTAGTGATAGTACAACTGTACTACGCGCACTCCACATACATCAATAGATGCACGAATCGTTGTTGGAACGAGTCCAGTCCGCTGAGTGGAGTTGCCTTGGATGATTTGGAATTATGAGGTGGAGAAGAAGCATTCATTGGCCATGGATTGAGAAAAAGAAGACGAATACACTTGCTAACTACATTTTAAACGCACTCATAAACGTACTCCAAACTTTTATCAGCAAGTCATTATTCTCGAATTCGGCAGTGAGCCTTGAATAGGAAGCCGACAATCACATCGCCTCAACCTCTCTTCGACAACTGCATATACGAGTGCGAGTGATGTACGCATCAACAAGAATAGCAAGGATTGATCACGATCCTCATTCCTATTCTGAATTTGATGCAAGCAAATATACGATCGTTTGTTGCGTTCAACATCGCGACATACGACATTCAGATTAATTTGATTGCATTTCAATAATTTGATTGCCATTCGAGTCTCTACCAAAGATTTGAACATAATCCTTGACAAAGATGCGTTCCAATATATAATCAGATTTTCCATTTAACGTTGCTCGAACACAGATATTTCCATCCGCAAATGATGCATGTATTTTTCGATCTTTCAGAATTGTCAGAAATAGAGAATATTCTCCTGCATTGGCATCCACTGTTTCAGATGCAATGCCATATGCTGTCCGCTTTTCAATCATAGTCAATCCTTCAGTTCTAGGTGTTTCCTTTTCAAACATGATCCAGTACACTTTGATTGGATCACTTTGGTTGATGTGACCATCCGGTGCAAAGTTTGCTGCATAAACCACAACATTTTTGTTCGTATTGTGATGAATCACAAAGCAACATTTGAATCATGATTCTCTTTCACATGGTGTAAAGGGGAAAATTTCGATTTGGAGTAATCGTTCATTACAGAAATTAATAAAGTATCCAATGGACAGTCTATGTATATAGTAAAAGAAAAAAGTGAGAGACTCAGTTAGCATGACAAAGAGAGGGAAAGCTGAAATATAACAAGCGGAGGATACATCCTACTGAGTAAGCTTTGTAGAGAGTGGGTCTACTACGTCTTGTATACTAGAACACCAAAGAACATCAGTGGGATCAGACGAGATTGTTTCATCTCTTGGTTTCACTTACCTCCGCGAGATCACACCAGGTCAACGAGATTGTTTCATCTCTTGGTTTCACTTACCTCCGCGAGATCACACCAGGTCAAAATGAATGAACCCCGTTATAGAATTACTAACAGAGGTACTGGTACTGGTATTTTGGGAGTAGTAGTGGCGGTATGTAGGAGGCAAGAGGAGCTTCAAGTTGTGGAAAGTGGATCAGTCTATCTTCAAATTTACCACATGGCTGGTACCAAAAATATATTGAAATCTAACTTTCAAATAAAGTCAATTTTTGTGGTCTTTTTTCTTCCACCCAGACTACTGCCTCTCTACCGATGCCTCAACCTTACCTGACTAGCTAGTGCATGCGTCGCACACCTTGATACTCAGATTCGAAGGGGTAGCTCAAAATATATCAAACAAAAAATGCTGAAGAAGATTTGATGCCCAAGACGAGAAATAATACAATGGGCTATTTTCAATTTGGAAAATTGAGCCGGCTCAATTTTCCACGTGTAGTATTCATTCTGATTTCTTCTTCGGAATTCTTTATGATGACGCATCATCGTCTTCGGTGATTAAAGTTTCTCCGACCTCCACCAACAACAGGGATAATGGTGTCATAAAACCGGAACAAGGCTTCTTTTTCATTATTTCATGCTGACGTATTGATTCAGAACATCCTAACAATTATTCCGACCGCTTGTTCCGAACTACCTGCAAGGCTTCTTTTTCATTATTTCATGCTGACGTATTGATTCAGCGAACATCCTAACAGTTATTCCGACCTTCCTTCTCTCATAAATTTACAAATTATTAAGTCAACGCATCAAAATGAAAACTAACGTTAGCAACATCCAAAGTGGTATCCCGAAAGGAAGCGATGATACCGCTGGCGACATTCCTTCGAATATTGATGTAGACGAAAACCAGCTTGAGATGCCAATCAACAGTCAGCAGAAGAAGGGATTGTGAGTTTTTCATTGCTATATTACTATATTGCTCCGTCCCCTGATAGGGCACTGATTGTTTTCCAACCAAACATCCAATAAGGAAATTACACTCTCACGTCTCAAATTTTGTCTCCGACACAGTTGTGAGAGGATCCCTTTCATTGGGAAGATGTTGATGGTTGCTGTAGTTTGTGGTGTTTTGACCTTCATTGTCATGTACTTCTTGGTAGGTTCACCTGGTTCGTCCTCTGACCTATTTCAGGACAACTGGTCGCTTAGTGAAGTACAATGGATGAGTGGAGGAAATGGTTTACAACTTACCATTCGGAACTCTTTGACAGATGACTGGGACTCCTTCTTTGACGAAGCAGTAAACGACTGGAACGTTGCTCCTGCATTGTCCCTTTCGACTAGTATCGACAAATTTGGAGACGATCGGTGCAGCCATCTCAATGGTATCATGCGAGTATGCAATGGTGAATATGGCCGTGATATTGGGTGGCAAGGAGTAAACGAGGTCCTCTTCTACGAAGGTAAGCACTAGCCAATATACTGTTGCTCTTGTGCTGTGCGGATTGGTCTAATATTGCTGTCGACTAACTTTATTTCTCAATATTCATGTTTTAATATTTTTATAGATCCTATTCTAGAAAAGAAAGTGATTATTAGTTCTGTGGCAATTATGAATGATTCCTATCTCCGCTCAAAGTCTGATGCCCAGAAACTGTATGTCATGTGCCATGAATTAGGCCACGGGTTAGGATTACCTCACCGTGATGAGCTCACATGGAACCGCGATCTTGGCAGCTGTCTCGACTATACAAATAATTATCCTGTGAATATGAGACCAGACAACAATGTAGACTTTGCAAACTTGTCCGCGCTCTATGGTACTTTTGCGGACGACACTAATCGTGGGCTTGGAATTGCAGGCGTTGATGATCTTGGCGAGATTGCAGAAACAACAAGGTGGAAATATACTAAAGGGCGACTACTTCATCAATCAAAACAGAGAGAAGTATATCAAAATGACCTTGGCAATGGTATCAATGTGGTTACTACTCTTTTTAAATTTCTCGAAAATGACGATTGAGGTCGGAAACTGCATTTTTTCTACACCAGGATTATTGTTTGTGCAGTGGCACGTTAAAGCCGCAATGGCGACTTCGGTTAATCCCTAGTAGTAAATCTTTGAGTTTGTTTGTTTGTTTGTTTGTGCTGTGTGCGCGTATGTACAGTTACTGTACAGTTAGTATAAATTTTTGAAAATGGCCTGAATAATTATAAGGATGGATTTTGAATTGCATAAAAATGCGAAGAAAACATCTTCGGTTCTTGGCACCTTCTTCTACATTCAAGACCAAGCTAGCTTGGATAGACCATTGGAACATGAAATTTGAAAGCGAAATTCTCTACTCTAATGTTGGAATATCATTCTGGGGCGGAATTTGTCCGATCACCGGCACTATAATTGATCACACACATTCTCTTTACGGCGAGTGCATTGCTGACAAGATTCTATGTATTCCTAGCGGTAGAGGTAGTTGCACAGGGTCTCAGGTCATGCTAGAGCTTCTCCTGAATGGAAAGGGGCCAAGAGCTATAATTTTGCGAGATGCAGATTCGATATTGTGCACAGGAGCAATAGTGGCGGAGGAGTTCTTCAAGGATGAATGCCCTTCTCTTCCAATCATATGTGCTGTCAAGGATCAATTTTCCAAGCTGGAGGAATATTCGTCGCTATGTATCCAAAAAGAAAATATGAACGGACAAGAAGAGAGTCAAGTTATAATCAGCAGCAGTGATAATAGATACACTTATTCAACTCAAAATCTGATGGAGCTGAGCGATACACTTGAGATAGATCCCGAAAACGAGGATTTGGAAAATCAATCTGAAGCGACGAGGATGGCATTTCAAACAGTCAAGCGAGTAGCAGCCATTTCTAATGCAACTAAATTGCTCCCAATTACTTGCGCGCATATTGACGCAGTGACTTTTATTGGGAGAGGAGGATTGAGGTTCGCCCAAATGCTTGCAGAGCTTGGCGGAAAAGTGTCCGTTCCAACGACGTTGAATTCTCAATCGGTAGATCGGAGGAGATGGGAAGAACTGGGAGTTGACGCATCTCTTGCAAAGAATGCAAATGCAGTTGGTGATGCTTACTTGAAACTTGGTGCGGAAATGAGCTTTACATGTGCGCCATATCTGTTGCCCACAAAGCCCTCCTTTCAAGACAACATAATGTGGGGGGAATCAAATGCGGTCGTGTACGCAAACTCTGTTCTTGGCGCTAGAACTGAAAAGTACGCTGATTACTTTGATATCTGCGCTGCAATCATCGGAAAAGTGCCAAATATTGGCGTGCACCTCGAGTCCAACAGGCAGCCAAAGATTGTGATCGATGCAACACCATTCGTTCAGCAGCACATCCTTCCATACACTGGTAATGCTGCCGATTCGAGCATTGATGCATTCTTTCCTGTGATGGGCTGGTTATGTGGTAATCTATCAGACGGGCATATTCCTCTAATACTCGGCTTTGACGGAATAGACGTGACGGAAGACAATTTGAAAGCATTTTGTGCCGCTTATGGAACGACCGGGACAGCACCGCTCTTTCACATGGCCTACGTTACACCAGAAGCGAAATCCGACACCAATGTTGTTCAGATGCGTGATAATTGCAGGGGAAATTGTGTGGAGGTGAAAATGGACGATGTTAGAGATGCTTATATATCTCTTGATAGTGGCAATATTGGCAACGACAGTGAAGAGATTGATCTTGTGGCGCTTGGAAATCCACACTTGAGCATTACTGAATTGAAACTTTTGTCGGAAAGGATAAAATTGGACGGACGGCCGAAAAAATCAAGCGTGGAAGTTATTGCTACGCTTAGTAGAAAAGTTCTCGAGAAAGGGAAAGAGTTTGGTTACACAAATGAACTTGAAAAGTTTGGAGTTAAGTTTATCAATGATACATGCTGGTGTATGTTACTCTCTCCACCGATTATCCCCGAAGATTTGAATGCAAGAATATTGACAAATTCCGGTAAGTACGCCCATTACGGTCCGGCACTCACAAACAGAAGTGTACGATTCGGATCATTCAATGATTGCATTGAAGGTGCGAAAACAGGGAGAATGAAAGCCGGAAAGACGGCCTTGCCTGTGTGGATCAGATCGTTCGCAGCTCGAGCTTTCACTCTAGTAGCAAAATAAATCATGTTGTTAATTGGCATGAGACTCGACGTATGTTATAATTATTTTATCGCTCTTCATTAATAACATGTTCAAAGTCCCATGAAAAACCAAGTTGTTCTAGATCGCCTATGCGTCGCTTATCCAATTGAGATGGAGTTCCCTCCTTGTATCGGTGAAAGAGAATCCTTTGTTCTCTCGTCCACAGACCAAGATCATAATGTGGACTGGTGTAGTCAATAGGCACATCACAATTCCCGTGAATTTCTTTGAATGCTGCCAACTCTTCAAGCCTGCACATCCACAACTTGAGATTACACGAAAACACGTGAGTTTCATGGAAAGCAAAAATAATTCTTCTATTTGGACTTTCGTAATGCACTTACCGTATCGTACGCACTATTTCCAAATGATAAATTATCCATTGCCAAGTCTAACCCAATCGTTAGCAATTCTTTCTCCTTAGTCTTTGACAAAGTTGTTGGCAGAACCAGTCCGTGACTATAAGTTTGTCTTGTTTGTTGATATAATTGGCGCTGTAATAGAATCCATTGTCCTAACTTCTTGTTGCGGGGGTAAGCTGGTGGAACGAAGCAATGTCCATGAGTTTCCTTAAATTGTATCAATTTCAGTTTCATGTTTTCCCATTCCACTTTGCTCCCTGGCATTTGAAGTTTCCATTCAAATCCAATATCATTCAGCATGTCCATTCTACGTATTGTCATGGTTGTCTTTTTACCTTCTGTGAAAGCCGCGTGTTGCTTTCTTTGATTGTTGGCCCAAAGAGCAAGCCTCTGGCCACTAATATCATCTGAACCTATATTTGATAGCGCTCCCTGGCCTCCTTTTGTGTAATAACGACGAAGAGAAGCAAATCTAACAAGCCACGCTAGTTGCTCTGCCTTGTCGACCCTTTTCCCATGCAGTGAAATGTCGCGAAGATCACTGGGCAAGCTCCCTATATCATCAAAAAGATTCGATTCTAATTCCAAGACGGCAGGTATTCTTCCTGCCATACGAGGCAATTTCAATTGGCCGTCGTCCGCGTCTCTATCAAAACCGACAGTTTTTAAAGCAAGATAATGCCATTCTGGCATACATATCACAGGGCCGTCTCCTAAGGATAAGCTACTTTCTGACAAACGAAAATATTTCAATTTCTGCTCTTCCAGCCAGTCGTCGAGCTCTTCAGAATACCAGAGACATCCAGAAGTCAGATGAAAATCACCATTCGCTTTACGATACCTCAACAAATCGTGATACATTTCCCACCATTCGTATTCTTCTTCCAATTCGGCCGTATTGTGACTACTTTGCGAGTCAGGCGACCAGACAAATCCAAGCCTATTTAAATTATCTCGAATATCAAATTCTTCACTTTCTAAAAGCCATTCGTTGCCTACTTGAAGACGAAGCTTTTCGTGCCTATATTCCCATCGCAATCTTTGTTGAAATGTATACAACGTCAACATATCTGCAAATCTGTCGGTTGAATATACATCTTCCAGCGTAACATCACACCGGCCAGTTTGTCTATGGTGTTCTGTCAACAGTCTCATTTCAAGCTTAACGTCATACTTGTAATTTTCGACATCCTTCCATGGCGAAGGCAACGACTCATCTAGGGCAAATTCAAATTCGATCTCGACAAGTGCTCGAAATCTGTATGGCGTGAGTGTACTTTTGAAATTGCGAAGGCCGGCAAAATATGCATCTCTTACTAGTTCATGTTGATGCCTTTGTTCGGCTATAAAATAGAGTAACGGACCAAAGTTTTCCGAATCCAACTTTGCAGCTATATCAAAATGCCCTTGTTCATTCCTGAAATCTTTCAAGAGCGAAAACATTCGTTCCCATTCCTCGTCAAACATACTTTGCCGCACAGTGAACTTTCCGTTCTGACTATTGTCCACAAGCGAATTCAGATCGAAACCCGAGTTCCGAAGCATCTCAATTCTATCATTTGTCAGTTGTTCCCCACAATCTCCTCCTTCCATAAATTTTCGATACAACGCCCGTTGTCGTTCCAACCATATTCCCAGCGTTTTGTGTTTTCCAATAGAGGGAACACGATCATTGCCATTCTCGTCTACAAAAGTTTTGAGCTCCTTGCAACGTTTTCGAAACGTTCTAGGCCTTGCGCCTGCACCAACACCTTCCCAATTCATGCCCAAAGAGTCAAATTGAAGCCTATATTCTTTTGGAATCTTTTCAGGGTCATCTTGGTTGCGTTTTCGTATAGTATGCAGCCATCGACCAAGTGCATTATCATATAGATCTTTCTTTTCTCCTCGAAGTCCATAATCGTAGGTCTGACATGTGAACCGGAATGGAACGTAGCAATCCCCATGTTCCGTGTAATAATTTCGAAGAAGATCCAATCGTATTTGATAAGAAATATGTTCATTGGCAGGGAAGTAGCGTTTGACTTCGTACTCAGCATTATGAAGCGTCGTCATGTTATATCCATACCTCCCCACACCTATAGTTTGAATATTTTGTGTTCCAGACCCAATCTCAGTTTTGATCTTGGACGATGGAGATTTTTGTGGTTGAACCAGCGTTGCAATAGATTCAACGGGTTCGTCATCTTGAAATTGTTCATCTTCATCTTTTGTCCGCTCCGGCAGACTATCTTCTGTTTCTTTGACAAGGTCTTCCTCCTCATCCAAGAATCGGGCCTCAGATTTGTCTGGAGACGACACAGGGGTTGTCAATGCCAACACATGCTCTAAATCAAACTCAACATCTTCAGCGCTGTCATCATCTCCATCGTCGTCGTCATCGTCATCGTCGTCCATCAGCCATAGTGACTCTATAGATTTATCACCACCAGCACTGTGAAGAATATGTGGACTCAGTCGCGAGCAGCTATGTAGAATTTGTGGTGCGAACGACTGAACAATAGTGGTGAAAGTAACACAGAGCAGAATTGAGATGCGACGTTGCTTTAAAATATGGTTTGCCATACTTTTCTAAACAATGGTGAATAGCAAAACGATAATGTGCTAATGTTTGTTTTGATGATATCTCGATCTCCTCTTGACAGGATGAGGCGAGTGTATATTACTTGTATTGTGTATTGTTGTGTGGATGCGGCGGGCGAAGGCCGAAAGAG
>Ga0209712_10002094_pt1 | contig 16702 bp, 11 predicted proteins | sample ArcOceMetagenome_FD_187443 | JGI IMG/M metagenome (GOLD analysis project Ga0209712, IMG submission 187443) | Marine eukaryotic phytoplankton communities from Arctic Ocean - Arctic Ocean - Greenland ARC118M Metagenome (SPAdes) (version 2) | ecosystem: Environmental > Aquatic > Marine > Oceanic...
ATTAGAGCGATTTCAAAGTTTTCCAACCTTAGAATGATGGCCTACAATCGCATCTTTTTACGTTTGTAAATTACGGCTATCTGATAAAACCCAAAACTCACAACCCATAAAATTTCACTTTTCAAATTTCTTATTTTAATCAAATAACATTATTTTCACACTATTAATCTATATTAATTCAAGAATAACGCTTACACGCCTTACCTTCCAGAAAACAAATTTTAAATAAAAAATCAATTATTTAATAACGACTGAAATTCAAGATAATCTAAAGTATAAATCTAAAATTACCGTAATTGAATTTCTAAAAACTTACTTTCTATGAATTACAAAACCAACAAGATTTTAAATTTAGTAATTGCTCTTTTTCTAACTGCGACTACATCGAATGCTCAAGTTTACGTGAATACTGCCGCTTCCGGTATGAATAACGGAACTTCGTGGGCGAATGCGTACAATTCACTTCAAGATGCTTTGAGCAATTCTACTTCAGGAAGTGATATTTGGATTGCACAAGGAACTTATTCTCCAGGAGCAGCAACGACAGATCATTTTGATTTATCAACTCCCGGATTAAAACTTTATGGTGGTTTTACGGGAACAGAAACCATACTTTCCCAAAGAGATTTTACTACAAACAAAACTCGCCTAAGTGGAGATGCGAATGGGGACGATGTAACTGGCGACTTTTCGACAAACCGTTCTGACAATAATCTTCATGTAATGATTATCGATGATACGATTACAAATTCGGCTATTTTAGATGGTTTAATCATCGAACATGGACAAACCGAAGGTGCTTCAGGAAGTGGAAATGACAGACGTGGTGGAGGCATTTTATGTTTTGGTTCGCCGATAATTCGCAATTGTGAACTTACCCAAAACTATGGTTATTATGGTTCTTCACTTTATCCTCGTGGTAATGCTGCCGCTTCTAATATTTTAGTAGCAGATTGTAAATTTATTGAGAATGAAGGTCGTTCTGGCGGGGCAGTTTATTTAGTCGCCGGAGGAACGTTTAATAATTGTGTATTTGATAACAACTTTGCTCTTTACGGAGGAAGTGTTTATTCCGGAGGAAATCCCACCACATTTAATCACTGCGAATTTATAAATTCCGTTGGATCGGATACACGAGGTGCAGGAATTTACGGAAGTACAGCCATTACCTTGAATAACTGTTTGATTGAAAATAATAGTGGCATTTGGGGCTGCGGAATTTATGCAACTGATGTTACAATTCTTGATAGCTGTGAAATCAAAAGCAATACAGCCACGAATAACGGTGGCGGTTTACTTATGGCTTTCGGTGCTGTTACGACGATTACGAATACATCATTTGAAGGAAATGTTGCAGATAATGGCGCCGCATTATATACACAGAATGATTCAACATTACTGATTATAGATAATTCTACTTTCTTTGGAAATACAACGACTGGAGGAAATGGTGGCGTTTTTTATTCCTTAGCCGGTCCTTTAGCGACGTTCACTAATTCAGAATTTGATTTAAATACGGGTAATTACGGCGGAGCGATGGCTTTCAATTCTAATGATTCGAAATTAGTACAGGATAGATTGACGGTTACCAATTGTGTTTTCAAAAATAATATTGCGGATGTTCAAGGTGGCGCAATTAATTTAAGCAATGTAGATTCTGTCTTTTTGACGAATTGTTTAATCGTAGATAATCAAGCAAATGGAATAGGAACAGGTGGTGGGCTAGCCATTAATTCAAGCGATACTTTGGGCGTTTATACTGAAATTATGAACTGTACATTTGCCAATAACTCAGGTATTTTAGCAAGTAATATTGCAACTTGGCAAGATGACGCAACCGCTGGAAATGCTCAAGTTGTCATGCAAAATACAATTCTTTATGATCAAGCATCAACTAATTATGCAATCGAAGCAGGAACACCTACTTTGACTTCAAATGGAGGAAATCTTTCTGGCGATATTTCGATGGTCGTATTATTAACAGAATCTACAGATGTGAACGATCAGAATCCTTTCTTTGAAGATGATTCTAATGGCGATTATCGTTTATTCCCAACGTCAATTTGTATTGATGCTGGTGTCGGAACGAATGCTCCGATTACGGATATAAATGGTGATTCAAGAGTTGGAACGCCAGATAAAGGTGCGATTGAGTATCCATATTTATCGAATACAAAAGCAATTGCGGACTTAGAAAATGGTTTTGAAATCTTCCCGAATCCAGTTCGTGAAAGCTTAACGTTTCAATTAGAGAATGAATGGAAAGGTGATATTCAGTTTACGATTATTAATAATATCGGTCAAGTCATGCGTAATTGGACAATCACAAAAAATCAAACGATGATGCATGAACAAGTAGATATCAACGACCTTACAGTCGGAAATTATATTTTAATTGCAAGATTTAAGGATTCACAAGTTCAAGAAGTTATCATAAAAATGTAGGCTAAGTACTAAGTTACAATTTTAAAAGGCTATAAAACTATTCTAAATTAATAACAAATATAAGATGAAAGGCATTCATCAATGCCTTTCATCTATTTATTCTAAATTATCTGAATCACGTCATACGGCGTAATCACATGCAAAGTTCCAGCGTTATTTTTTGCCAAAACCGCTAGCGTATTTTTATCCGTATAACGATTGAATTATTGACACAATAAATCCTCTTGAACAATTGAAAATGATTCCCCCATGATTTTCCCAATTTCCTTTTCCGTATTATTAATTGGATTTTCCAATAAATAATTCAAGACCGAACTTTCCGTAATCGAACCAACGATTTCGCCATCATCCGTCACCAAGTATTTGAGAAATATCGTATGATTTCATAATATTGAAAGCACTACGGATTATTTCATTTTTATCAATTGCATAAAACGTTTTATCCTGTTTTCGTTCGATAACATGACGCACGTACAATTAATCATCCAAAAAACCACGTTCTCGCATCCATTCATCATTAAAAATCTTACCAATATAACGACTGGCGTGATCATGAAAAAGCACAACGACAACGTCTTCTGGTTTCAATTGATCTTTCAACTGAATCAGACCTGCCATCGCAGAACCTGCTGAGTTTCCGACCAAGATACCTTCCTGCTGAGCCAACATTCTAGTCATTACCGCCGCATCTTTATCCGTTACTTTCTCAAAGAAATCAATGACGCCAAAATCTACATTTTTTGGTAAAATATCTTCTCCGATACCTTCCGTTACATACGGATAAATTTCTTTCTCATCAAAAATACCAGTTTCATGGTATTTTTTAAAAACAGAACCATAAGTATCAATTCCCCAAATTTTAATATTCGGATTTTTAGATTTCAAATAGCGACCAACGCCCGAAATCGTTCCGCCAGTACCAACTCCAACCACAAAATGCGTAACTTTTCCATCCGTTTGTTCCCAAATCTCTGGCCCAGTACTTTCAAAATGAGCTTCTCTGTTCGAGAAATTATCATACTGATTACACCAATAAGAATTTGGCGTTTCTTCATTCAAACGTTTTGCAATTGAATAATAAGAACGAGGATCTTCGGAAGTAACATTTGTTGGACAGACGATAACTTCTGCACCAACGGCTTTCAACATATCGACTTTTTCTTTCGATTGCTTATCCGTCGTCGTAAAAATACAACGATAACCTTTGACCGCAGCAGCGATAGCGATGCCCATTCCAGTATTCCCAGAAGTACACTCGATAATCGTTCCGCCAGGTTTCAAATCACCTCGCTTTTCGGCGTCTTCCACCATTTTTAATGCCATTCTATCCTTCACGGAATTACCCGGATTCGTTGTTTCGACTTTCGCCAAAACCGTTGCAGAAATAGATTCCGCAACCTTATTTAGTCTAACCAAAGGTGTATTCCCAATGGTTTCTAAAATATTATTGTAGTAACTCATATTATTGTTTTAGAATGAATTCTTGATACTTACTTTTTAAATGTGTATCACATTTAATACTTGATTCTTAATACTCTTACGATTGTAAAATCTTGATTAACAATTATTTTTTAACTTCTTATCCAATATTCACCGTTCAAAATCCAAAAATCTATTTATAATAACTAATATTCACTCGAAAATTCCGATTTACACCAGCCAACGCTTTCACAACGGATGGAGAAAGCACAATAATCGTATCGTAATGATAACCTGCACCTTGAAGTTTGCCCACTACTTTGACATAAATCGTTCGTTTATTCAAAGGATTCATAATCTTTAACACCGTTCCTATAGGAGCAGTTTTGTGCAACGCATATAAATTATCACCTTTTGCCTTTTCATTCCAAGTAGCAGGACCTTTTTCGTCAATTTCCCTTTTGCCTTTTTGAGTATTAACATATCGCTTTCTCAATATTTTATAATCCGTATATAACGTAATCGGCAACCAGGCTCGAACACCAGCTTTTTCAGGAATCCCATCAATATCAATCCATCCAACAATCACTTTATCGCCGATTTCAAGTGTATCGTGTGTTTTATTATTAATCATACGAAAAGAATCAATCGGCATTTTGAAATACGTCTTTGCAATTTTGAAAACTGTATCTTTTGGTTTTACAATATAAACCACTTCAATCATTCTCCATTTGATAAAATGCTTACCCTGTTGCCACTTAATATCTGTATTCGCAATTGGCACTTTTAACGTTTGTCCGAGTTTTACTCCTTCTGATAATAATGGATTATAATTAATAATATCCATCATATCTAATCCATAATACCTTGAAATCGAAAAAAGTGTTTGTCCTTGTTTTACCGTATGATTCAAAAATTTAGAATTATGCAAACCCGTTGTAACTTTTATCGAGTCCGTCGGGTGTAACATTCTAATAACTGGAAGACTCAATGAATCTTCAACTATCGAGAATGCTTGGATACTTGCTACAAGAGCAAAAAATAAAATTAAGAATGAGCTAATCTTTTTCATCTATCGTAATTTTGTGTGAAGAGGAGATAAAGGTTAAAAAAGATAGATATTTTAAGGGTTTTAAAGGTATTTATACCTTTATACCACATTATTACCTTTATAACTTTAAACCATATTACCTTTATACCTTTATCACCTTTTAAATTTTTTTGCAAAAATATGAAAATCATTGGAATCATTCCTGCAAGATTTGCTTCTACTCGCTTTCCTGGTAAACCTTTAGTTAAAATCGGTGACAAAACCATGATTCAGCGAGTTTATGAACAAGTAAATCGAACAAATTACATCAATAAAACGATTGTTGCAACGGATGACGAACGTATTTTTAATCATGTTCAATCTTTTGGTGGCAATGTCTTAATGACTGCTCCGAATCACGAAAGCGGAACCGCACGTTGTGCCGAAATTATTGAGCAATTAAAAGGTCAATCTGCAGAAAATTTTGATATTGCAATCAATATTCAAGGCGATGAACCGTTTATTCAACCACAATTAATTGACGATTTAGTGGCATTTTTGGTCGAAAACAAAACCTTCGATATTGCGACCGCAGCAAAGAAAATTACAGACGCTCGAACCTTATTTAATCCAAATGTTGTGAAAGTCGTATTGAGCGAAAGCTCGAAAGGATTGTATTTTAGTCGGCAAACAATTCCTTATATCAGAGGCACAGAAAAAGAACATTGGTTAGGCGAACAGGATTTTTATAAACACATCGGTATTTATGCTTTCCGAACGAAAACGCTATTAGAAATTGTAAAAAGCCCCGTTTCTCCATTAGAAAAATCAGAATCGTTAGAACAATTACGATGGTTATATAATGACTACACCATCGGCGTCCTAAAAACGGACTTTGAAACGGTCGGTATTGATACACCAGAGGATTTGACCGATATTTATACTTCGCTTGATAGTTGACAAACGCTTTATTTTATCAGATATTTTCTAAAAAGGCGTATTAATTAGGTTTGTAATTAGGTACGTGAACCGGTAAATGGTTTCACTCATTTCGTGTTTTTCCATTAGCCATTAAGTAAATTTCTCGCTTCCATCAAAGCAAACCCTAACAAATTTCTTCCAGACCAAGTATTTGGATTTTCGATATTCGGCATTTTTTCAACTAAATCAATTCCCCAAATTCCATCATGAGGACTCGCTTCCACCCGCTTCTGCTTTATCATATTTGGCTTTCAGCCAATCTAAATTATATGTCATCTTTTCAAATGTAATACCAAATTATAACTTGATATTTTTTCCAAATCACAACGTCAAGCTGTACCTCGACGTTGTGATTTGGAAACGATATCAAGAATTGTTTTGTTCCAAAACAAAAAGAAATGTTAAGATATACCTTGATTCAATAAATATATTCAGCAATAAAAATCAAAACCTCCCAAACAGCTACTAAAAACCCCTTTCTATCGAAAAATGTAAACCCGTTTATCGCTTTATATGTTCCTTTGCTAGCGTGTTCTGTTTTTAGGTATTAATAAAGAGATATAGGGAAGTAGCCGTCAAAACCTTAAAATCTTGTACCTCAAGACCTTATTTTAAAAAAACAAAAACTATATGAGATTTTTATTAACAATTGGATTTTTAGTGACTTACCTCGCAAGTTTTGCACAAGATGCGAGCGTGAAAGGACAACTAAAAGATGTGGAGGGAAACGAGGTGATTTTTGCAAATATAGCTTTATATAAAGCGGCGGATAGTAGCTTAATAAAAGTAGAAACTAGCGATGATGCTGGTATTTTTAAATTACAAAATTTACCATCAGGAAAGTATTTTTTGAGCGCAACTTATATTGGTTTAGAAGATTTAAGGAAAGAAAATATTGAATTGAAAGCTGCTCAACAACTTGATTTGGGTATTGTGACGTTCCAACCTTCTGCAATAAATTTGGCGGAAGCCACCGTAAAAGCAGATAGGGTAATGGTGGAAGTGAAAGCGGACAGGACGGTTTTTAATGTCGAAGGAACGATAAATAGTACCGGAAATGATGCCGTGGAATTATTGCGAAAAGCACCAGGGGTAACGGTCGATAATAATGATAATATCAGTGTTTTGGGTCGTTCGGGCGTTTTACTTTTTGTAGATGGAAAACGTTTGCCTTTGGCAGGTGAGGATTTGAGTAATTATTTGAAAAATTTACCAGCTGACCAAATTGATAAAATTGATATTATTACCAATCCCGGAGCAAGATATGAGGCGGAAGGAAATGCGGGAATTATTGATATCAGGTTAAAAAAGGATAAATCGCACGGTACAAATGGGACAATCCGAGGAACTTATAGTCAAGGACGATATGCGAATGAAAACCTTAATGCGAGCCTTAATTCTCGAAATAAAAGGATGAATATTTTTGCAACGGCTGGGCTTGGAAATGCGGAACGTTTCAATGATATGCTTTTTAGAAATTTTCAAAACGGATTAGATTTAGACGAGATTAATAATACAAAAAGTCAAAATAGAAATGTGAATTATCGCATTGGTACGGACTTTTTTATCAATGATAAAAATACGATTGGTTTTTTATACACCGGAGGACGAGGCGAAAATGAATCATCCGGATATAATCAAATTGCAATTTCTTTAGTTGATCAAGCAGTTGATAGTGTTTTGGTGGCGGCGAGTGAATCGAACAGTTCGAATAATCGAAATACATTTAATATAAACTATAGATATGACGATAGAAAAACAGGACGTAGTTTAAATATTGATTTAGATTATGGTAATTATTTTAATGATAAAAATAGTTATTTGCCGAATCAATATTACGATGCGACAATCAATGAATTATTATCAGAAGTAAATAATGGTATTGAATCCGTTTCAGATATTGATATTTATACCGCAAAGTTAGATTATGAACAAAACTTATTCGGCGGAAAAATCGGTATCGGTGGAAAGTTCAGTAAGGTTGTTTCTGATAATACATTTTTGTTTTCTGATGAGGAAGGCACAACGATGATTCAAAATGATACGTTTTCCAATGCTTTCGTTTATGACGAATCTGTTTACGCTGGTTATATCAATTATAACCGCAAGCTGAGCAAAAAAATAAGTATTTCGGCTGGTGTGCGTGCCGAACAAACCGATGCAGTGGGTGATTTGCAAGCATTTTTACCAGAGTTGGCAGAAGAACCTGTTTTGTTAGATTACATTCAGTTTTTTCCAAGTGCTGGTTTATCTTGGCAAATTAAACCGATGCACAGTTTGAACTTTAACTATGGTCGTAGAATCAATCGTCCAGATTATAATGTCTTGAATCCGTTCAATTATCGCTTGAGCGAATTATCTTCCAGAAGAGGAAATCCACGTTTAAATCCTGAAATCGTGAATAATTTCGAGATTGGATATACGATGAAATATCGCTATAATTTTAAAATTGCATACAGCAAAACACTTGACCAAATCACTCGATTAATCGCTCCTAATACAGACGATTTACGAGCTAGTTTCATTACTTGGGCAAATTTGGCAGAACAAGAAATTTTTAGTGCAAATATTTCTGCACCTGTTGATATTACTGATTTTTGGAATACTTATGTAAATGTAAGTGCGTCTTATATTGACAATCAAGCAACTTACCCTGATGGTGGAATCGTTGATGTTCAAGCATTTACATACAGTTTTTATATACAAAATACATTCAATTTACCAGCAAAAATAAAAGGCGAAATTTCTGGTTATTTCAGTGGTCCAGGTGTTTGGGGCGGTGTTTTTAAATATGAATCTAATTGGAGTTTAAATTTAGGTTTACAACGCAAATTCTTAGAAGATAAATTGAATGTTCGCCTAAGTGCTAACGATATTTTTTACCAAAGTGGATGGGATGGACAATCAGAGTTTAATGGTTTAGTCGCAATTGGTAGCGGACGTTACGATAGCCGAAGAGTGAGTATTAGTGTCGGTTATAACTTTGGGAACCAAAATGTAAAATCTCGTAAACGTAAAACTGGTTTAGAAGATGAAGCTGGTCGTGTAGGGAAATAGTTTTTTTGTCGCAGGTTTTCGGGGCTTTATCGTACCAATATAATATAATCGTAAATCGGTTGTGTCATTGGTATAAAACTCGAAAAAGCCATGAAATAATTAGCACCTATTAATATTACAAAATTCGTATATTCAGCTCGTCATCTAAAGAATATCGAATTTATAAATACGACAGCAAAACAAAGTGACGATTTGATTTTTGGGAATCTAAAAACCATTGCGATGATTTCTGTTTAAGAATCTATCGAAGCCTTGAAAAGCTATTCTTATCATTCTAATTATTAGAAAACGGTGTCAGTTTCAAAAACTGACACCGTTTAATCGTTAATTCACATATTTCCAAAAAACCCTCACAATCTCATTATCCTCAATCTCAAGATTCAAAATCTCAAAACCCTTTTCCTTCAAATATTTTTTGACTTCCGTCAATGCAATTTTTTCATTAGAAACGATTTCCATATTACCATAAATCTCCTTTCCATTAATCAAAATATGCCTTGCTTCCACTGTCAATCGACCATCCGCAATAGGTAAATACATTTTTCCTTCCGGAAAATAAACGCCAATAAAACTGTTCAAATATTGCTGATTAGGCCACAAATAATGTCGTTTTTTATCAACTGAAAAATATTGATTCCCAATAACTTTTAGATAATTTGAAGGTATTGGAAACATAGCCGTTGGCGAAAAATCAACGATAGGATTATTCCCATCAAACAAGATTCCCGTTCCTGCAATTTCTGCAATTTGGAAACATGGCGTTTCTCCTATTTCCATCGTAATTTCAGGATATTTTCCATCGTCCGAATATCTCATTTTTACATCTTTAAATAGAACACTACTTACTTGATATTTCTCAATTGAAGTCTGTAAAAGACACTGATTTTCAACATCATACGGCAATAAAAGTGTTTTTGGAAATTCAATGCTTAAATCGAAATCCTTAATAATGATTTCTGCCGTATTTCTATCTTCATCATAATCCGCTTCAATGTATAAATCACCTCGATTTACACCTCTTCGACAAGCCATAAAATTCAGCCGTAAACCATTATCGACCTCCACATAAAAATCATTAATCACCACCAATTCACCCCAAATTCGCTCCTCATATTGCTGAATCGATTTCGCCCAAAGTCGTTGATAACTCTTTTCGGGAATCGTATAATAGGGTGTTCGTTCCTTCACTTTTTTATACTCGACGTAGTCCAAAAACCGAGGCATATAGGTTATTTTCGTTTCCTTTGGCGAACGATTACAAGAGCATTCAATCGCTTCTTCCTCTTTTGTATTTGGAATAATATGAATGCCACTTTGAAAAATCGTTATCGTTTTTACCCCTTCTTTATTCCACGAAATAGACTCGCCTTCTCTCTTATTGTTTTCAAAATGCATTTCCGTTTTCATACGTCCATCTTCGTACCATGCCCAATAAATTCCATCTCGTTTTCCGTCAGTCAACCTCAAAACAGAAGCTCGATTTCCATTCGGATGGTATTCTGTTCGTATGTAACTTTTGGGATTATCTCCAGACAAAATCTTTGTCTTTTTCAAGTGTCCCGACGTATCGTATTCGTACGTATCCATATTTTTTCGGCCGTAAGGCGTGACGTGCATCAGTTTCATACCACTTTTGTAATACGAATAATTTTCAATTTGTTGTTTTTCCTTATTATCAATTCGTTCTTGCTTCTGAAAACCATCCGAATTCCACTCTCCATAATTTCCCTTATGCACACCATTTTCAAACATTTCAATCCGATAAATTTGATTATTCTTATGGTGATAAGTCGTCCATAAACCATTTTTTTTATGATTATCAAAATGCCCTTTTGCCGTAAAGGATCCATCTTCTTTTTTAGAAATATAATCGCCATTCAGCATACCATCCTTAAAATTCACTTCCAAACACAAACTTCCGTCAGGAAAATAGACAAAAGTTTCACCTTCCAACATTCCATTTTTATAATTCACTTTCGCACAAAGTCCATTAATCGGTTCCTTCTTTTCGCCTCGTTTTGAATAAAAAAACGTCCATTCGCCGTCTCTCATTCCGTCCTTAAAATTCCCCTCATTCGTCAGCCAAACCGTTTTATCATCTATATATCTTTTTTCGTAATAATAATTCATGTTTTGTACCTCCATCGACCCAAAACTTTCACTCCGAACGCCACCCGAAATATCCCAAACCGTAGCAATACCAACAATTTTTCCAGCATAATAAGAACTTTGTTCCAAAATTCGACCGTCACTATGCCATCTTAAAATCGGCCCTGCTTTATAGTGACTATAATAATAACCAATTTCCTTTCGCTTGCCATTATCCCACCACGTTTCTAATTTTCCATGACGTTTTCCATTCAAGAATTGCGTTTTCAAGACCAGCTGACCATTCCCTGCCCATTGATGTTGTTCGCCAATTGCTTTTCCATTTTCATCATAAGTTGCCACTTCTCGCAATTGTCCATTATCGTGGTAATAATATCGTTTACCAATATTAATTCTATTACCGCGTGACATCATAATATAACTCGCTGTATCTAATTGACTATCAGGGAAATAGAATTGAGATTCGTATTTATATATTGGCGAATCTATATCATAAAAAGTGAACGATTGCAGGTTACCGTTTGGATGAAAGGTTTTAAGAAAGTTATACGAATAACCATGATTATCGTAGATTTTATCTTTATTATTACTGTGACCATAAGATAGATTTTCTCGTCCCGGTTCTCGTTTTGCCTCTTCTTCTTGCTGAACTTGACCAGTTTTATAATATTTATACTTCCGTTCAATTTCACCGTCAATCGGCGTAATCATCTTTTCTTTCAACTCTCCACTCGGATAATATGTAAAAAGCGTTCCCGTTTCATAAATATATTTTTGAAAAACAGAACCATCCCGATTATAAATAATCGCATCGCCAATCGGTCGATAATAACTTTTCATTAAAGCAACTTTCGCTTCACCTTGTGGTTTTCTCATTCGATAATATGTAATCAGCGTACAATCTGATTTCGTATCATCTGTACAATTCAAAATCCATCGAGGTTCTAAAGGATTGCCATAAGTCATCAAAACCTTTTCGTATTGAGCAAAAACAGAAGTATAAATAACTGTAAATAAGATAATTGTAAAAATATATTTCATGTTTTTCAGTTAATCATTATTAAAATAACAAAGTTAAAGTACTAGAAAAACCGTCATATCGACGAAGGTCGGTATCTCCTAACGGTAAGGACTCAATGCCTAAAAGGCTACCTTTTTAAATTCTGTGCTTCAGAGAATTTTGTACCCTTACCTTCAGGAAATATCGACCTACGTCGTCCTGACGATCCTTTTCACAACAGATGCAAATTACAAATCACTTGGCGTGAAATAAATATTCCAAACAAAAAGTATATTTTTGCCGAATGGAAAATATTTCATTGACATTAATTATCGTTGTCATAACGGGCATCATTTCATATCAAGCCTTTGAGCGCCCAGCAATGCGTAGTCGTATGCTTTTTGTTCCTGATTTAATCAATCGTTTTGGACAATACGACCGATTCCTAACACATGGTTTTATTCATGCAGATTGGATGCACTTACTGATGAATTTATTCGTCCTATATATGTTTGGTGAAAATGCCGAATATTATTTCAAGTTATCATTTGGAACGACCTTAGGACCAATCTTGTATTTATTATTATACCTCGGCGGAATCATAGTTTCCTCGATTCCTTCATTTTTCAAACACCGTGAAAATAGCTTCTATTCTGCATTAGGAGCAAGTGGCGCAGTTTCGAGTGTGGTATTTATGAATATCTTTTTTGCACCATGGGATCTGATATATATTTATGCCATTATTCCAATACCAATCGTTTTAGGTGGTATTTTATACCTTGGATATTCCGATTATATGGGCAAGAAGGGCAATGACAATATCGGACATGATGCTCACTTTTATGGAGCCGTGTGGGGATTTGCATTTACATTTGTAATGGCTTTAGTTTTACGTCCAGAGCTTGTAACAAGATTTATAGATTTATTAATTCATCCGACTTTTTAATTAAAATAGATGTTAAATCGCTTCGCTTTTAGAGATGAGATATTAGACTTATTTAGTTTTTTATCTAATTATTCACGAAGTAAATCTCTAAAATTTAATAGCAAATCGATCTAATATCTTTTATTACAAAACATATATCATGCTTCCATCTATCGAAAAGTATTGCCAAAATCGAATTCAAGAATTTGACAAGATCTCTGAGGAACGAAAAGAACAATTAAGCATTTTAAGTCAATATTTGATAAAAAAATATCAAAAAAATCATACGCCAAAAGTCATTGTGATCTGTACGCATAATTCTCGAAGAAGTCATTTAGGACAAACTTGGTTAGCTGTTGGTGCGGATTATTTTGGTTTACCAACATTAGAAACCTACTCGGGTGGAACAGAAGCAACTGCTTTCAATCCAAGAGCCGTTGCCGCTTTAAAACGTGTCGGCTTTGATATTGATACCAAAATTGAAACGACAACAAATCCAAATTATGAAATCAAATGGTCGAAGGAAATGCAACCTTACATTGCGTTTTCAACTCGATATGACGATGCACCAAATCCTCAAAATGATTTTGCAGCAATTATGGTTTGTACCGATGCCGATGAAAAGTGTCCGATAGTTTTGGGAATGGATTTGAGATTAGCCTTACCTTTTGAAGATCCAAAAGCATTCGATGATACGAATTTGGAAAGTCAAAAATATGATGAACGGTGCGAACAAATCGCACGAGAATTTTTATTCGTTTTGAATGAAGTAAAGATTTAAACGTACGATTCTAACGGTCCTACTAACGGCGCTGCTTTAGCTGCCGTCAAGTGTCACTAATGTAGCAGCTACGAAAAGTTCGAAAATCTAGCACCTCATAGGAATAGTAGGATTTAACAATAATTAATCATTATTTTTTACACCTTAGAACCTTAAACCTTACAATAAATTGAAAAAATACATTGCGGAAGCGATAGGAACATTTGCGCTTATTTTTTGTGGGACAGGTGCGATTATTATTAATGAAACAACAGGTGGAAGTGTGACGCATGTTGGAATTGCCATCACATTTGGTTTAATTGTAATGGCGATGATTTACACTTTTGGACATATTTCGGGCGCTCATATTAATCCTGCGGTCAGTATAGCTTTTGCATTTACCGATGTATTTTCTCGAAAAGATTTGTTGCCTTATATCATTGCTCAGTTGCTCGGAGCATTTGCAGCATCTGGCGTTTTAAAGCTCCTATTTCCATCCAACGAAGTACTCGGCAGCACGTTGCCTTTTGATACAGCAATACAATCTTTTGTCTTAGAGTTCATTCTGACTTACTTTTTAATGTTGGTAATTTTGTTTGTTAGTCAAAACGAAAAAACACGAGATTTAACAGGGTTTGCAGTCGGTGCAACGGTTTTATTAGAAGCGATGTTTGCCGGGCCAATCACAGGTGCGTCCATGAATCCAGCTCGTTCTATCGCTCCGGCTTTGGTGAGCGGTCACTTAGAACATCTATGGATTTATATTTTTTCGACCATTCTTGGAGCAGTCTTGGCGACTTTTACTTGGAAATATTTTGAACGTGTTTAACTGCAAAAAATACGAAGATTTTATTCGGCATTTAAAGGCTCTACGAAATTTGCGGTTAATTTTTTCATCATTGCGTTTAGATTTCTATGTTTAAACCTCATTAATAAACGCTTGAACTTTTAAGTCCGAACGTCCATCACTCACAATTTTGACATCAAGCGATTCTCTTCCTTAAAACCTATAATTCGTCAAACCATATTTTTTAATGTTTTACACAAAGGAATGGGACGCCTATCTGCCGACAGAAGTAGGCTTTAAAAGCGTCCGACTCCTACTATGATTTACTTCCAAATAGACTTCAATTCATGGATTTTCCCACCAATTAAATCAACCGTTCCATTTTCTATGAATAATGATAATTCGTTAAAATCTTCATTCGGGAAGAAAATTTCCGTCATTACAATCCTTCCATCATCTGCGAATAACTCAACCGATGATTTATCAATAATCAAATGAAATTTCACTGTTTTTGCCTCATAATCACGAATCGACGTATGGAAACCTCTGAATTGTGGATAAAAATCTCCTTTTCCTGCACCAGTTCTATCCACTGTAAAACCATTCATTTTCTTATCAAAAGCAATTATAACCGATTCACTTTTTGAATTACTAATTCGCACGCCAAAGGGATGCGTTGCCCTTTCAGGATTAAACTCCAAAATCACTTCTGATTGAGATGGCGAAAATTCTAAATCTACAGATTGAGATATTCCCAAGACACCACCGTCCAGGGTCACATACTTTCCTCTCAATATTTGCAATTCCTTCACCGGTTTCGTTATCAATCGATACGCTCCTCCCCTATTTTCTAATTCCAATGTTCGTGCAATCGTCATCGCACCTCTCCATTTTTCCGTTGGTACTTCCTGTGCATAATCCCAATTCGACATCCAACCGATAAATAATCTTCGACCATCTTTCTCCGGAACATCCGACCAAGTAACACCAGCATGATTATCCGTTCCATTATCTAACCAAAGCGTTGTTTCTTTCGAACTTGAATTTGTGAACGTTTTTCCATCAAAATCACCAACGAAATATTGCGTACCTGTTCCGCCATTTGGAGCCGTAATTTCTGTTTTATTTCCGGTAGAAACCAACATTACCCACTTCGACTTTCCATCAGCCGCTTTCAGTTCAAATAAATCCGGACATTCCCATGAACGAGCTTGACTTCCTTCTTCTACTCCAAAATCAGATGCAAAATTCCATGATTTTAAATCATCAGAATTATAGATTTTAACCTTATCATTCGCTGCCAGAACCATCACCCATTTTCCAGTCACTTCGTGCCAAAATACTTTCGGATCCTGAAAATTATGGATACTTTCAGTATTTGGGAGCACCGGATTTCCTTCATATTTCGTCCAATTTCTGCCTTTATCCGTACTGTAAGCCAATCCTTGTGTTTCAAAATCATGCTTTTCCAATTTCTCACCTTCCATGTCGTGATAAGTGTACATCGCTACCATTGCAGGTTTTTCTTCTGAACCAAAACCAGTCGTATTTTTCCAATCTATAATAACACTTCCAGATAAAATTTGTCCTAACTTATCTGGTTCTAAAGCGATTGGTAAATAGGCCCATTTCACCATATCCTTACTCACAGCATGTCCCCAATGCATTGGTCCCGAAACCGTACTTTCCGGATGATATTGATAGAACAGATGATATTCCCCATCATAATAAACCATTCCATTCGGATTATTCATCCAATTTTCTTTTGGAGAAAAATGGAATTGTGGTCGATGTTGATCCTCAAAAAAAGCAATTTTTGAAACTTCTTCTTGTTGATTCGTATCCGTAGTTTCTGCTTCATTTTTACAATTCGTTAAAATTAATATTGCAAAAATGATTAAAAAGAAAAGGTTTAATTTTTTCATTTAATTTAATGATTTATGATTTATATGATAATTGTAAGAAAATAAAAAATCGCCTTTTCATATAAACCCATCCCCACCCCTTGCCATTAAAAGGGGAAGGATTGAGGATGGGTTCAATCATTGACGATTTTCTTGCAATTGATTTATAATTAACAACTATTTCGTCATTTCTTTTTCTCTGATTTCTCTAAGGAAACGCCTTTAGTTTCCGGTATCAAAAATAAGGCAAAAAGCAATTGAAAAACCATCATTACAGCGAGTGTA
>Ga0209712_10002096_pt1 | contig 16696 bp, 13 predicted proteins | sample ArcOceMetagenome_FD_187443 | JGI IMG/M metagenome (GOLD analysis project Ga0209712, IMG submission 187443) | Marine eukaryotic phytoplankton communities from Arctic Ocean - Arctic Ocean - Greenland ARC118M Metagenome (SPAdes) (version 2) | ecosystem: Environmental > Aquatic > Marine > Oceanic...
TAAGCCCAGAAAAGCCCCCTGCCAGCCAGGCCTTTATCAATGGCAACGTTATTACCATGGATGCTGACAGCAGCATTGCTCAGGCCGTTTTTGTGCAGCAGGATAGAATTGTTGCCGTGGGCGATAACGATCAAATCGCAGCCCTTATTGCAGACAACACAGTCGTTCACGACCTACAGGGCAAAACATTACTGCCCGGCCTCATTGATTCGCACAGCCACTTCCCCGGTTCCGGTATCTCATTATTTGTCGCTGACTTACGCAGTCCACCGGTTGGCCTTATCACCAAGGTGCCTGCCCTGCTAAAGCGCTTACAAGAAAAAGCCAAAGACACGCCCAAAGGCGAATGGGTAACCGGTTTTGGTTACGACAATTTAATGCTGGATGAAGACCGCCATCCCAGTCGCGATGAACTTGATCAAGCTCTGCCTGATCACCCCGTGTTTATATTGCATGTCTCCGGGCATATGGGCGTCACCAATTCATTAGGTTTAATTGAGGCCAATATTTCGCAAGAGAGCCGCGACCCCAAAGGCGGTCATTATGGACGCGATGCAACTGGGCGACTTAATGGATTGTTAGAAGAACATGCCGCAACGCCCCTTCAAGAACAAATGCTAGACCTAGGTGTCTTTAAATTTTTACGCATGGTCAGCTACTCGAGTAATGACTACTTAAAGACTGGCGTCACCTCAGCACAAAATGGCGCTATCTCTGCAGAAATGGCCCAGGGCTTAAGTCTCGCAAACCGGCTTAACCTAACACCATTACGCCTAGAGCTATGGCCACAGTTCGATACATTCGGTCGTGGTTTTTTAGATGGCACGCTAAAAGTCGAAGATTTTAATCGAGACAGGCTAAATGTTGGCGCAATTAAAGTCATTGCCGATGGAAGCATACAGGGCCACACCGGTTATCTCCGTGAGCCCTATCATCTGCCGTTTAAAGGTGATGCAGACTATCGCGGTTATCCAAGAGTCAGCTATCCAGAACTCGCTGACTGGATTAGCCAGTACCACAGCGCGGGATTTCAATTAGCCGTGCATGGCAACGGCGATGCCTCAATCGACGACATTCTTGATGCCTTTGAATTCGCAGAAGTCGGGATCTGGCGATTTGGTCAAGAACCTATGTAAAAAATACGCCTGGGCCCTAAGGCCATTATCGATTTTATTTGCTACTGTTATAGCTGTGGAATAATCACGAGAGCCCTATGCCCCAGCACGCAAAAACCGATGCAGAGATTGAAGCTTGTTTTGATGTTATGGCTGAGCTGAGACCCCATTTAACAAAGCAAGACTTCTTAGTCACCCTGCGCAAAATGGAGTCTGAGGGCTATCGTCTGATTTATATAGCGCAAGATAATAAGGTTGTGGCTACTGCCGGCTATCGCATCTATAGCAATCTTTTTATGGGCAAGCATCTCTATGTGGACGACCTTTTCACCGCCAGCACGGAGAGATCCTCAGGTTATGGAAAACGCATGATCGACTGGTTGCGTAACAAAGCCAAGGCTAGCGATTGCAGCTTTTTGCATCTGGATTCAGGGACCCATCGCGGCAGAGCCCATAAGTTTTATTTTGATGAAGGTTTTACCATCGCCAGTTTTCACTTTAGTCAGAGGGTGCAATGATGATTACAGCTTATTCATTGGTAGTGCTTAACATTATTTCAATTGTTATCTGCTATCAAAGCGCAAAAAGTCGTGGTTTAAATCCCCGGTTTTGGGGCGGTCTGGCGGTCTTTTTTGGTCCCTTTGTGATTCCTTTTGTAATTTTCTGCAAAGCAAAGACTGAAAAATCAGAATAAGCGCAATCAGAGAAGCTCTAATTTTTGCGATGGCTGTGGCTGCGAGGCGCTGGTGATATCGGCCAATTGCTGGGCATAACCATTGGCATTGATAACATCCCCCATCATTAACAGCGCTGGAGATGGCAGAGGATGCCGGACCAGCTTCTCCGCTATATCGCTTACAGTTCCGACCAATACCTGCTGAGTTTCAGCAGTGCCCTGTGCCACTACGGCAAAGGGTTTGTCCTTTGGGCAGCCTCGGGCGATTAGCTCTGAGGTAATTTCCTGCAAATTAGATAGGCCCATATAGAACACCACGGTACTGTCTTTTTGCAACGCCAGATCCCAGTTGATATACATTTTACCCTGCTGTCGGTGACCGGTAATAAAGGTCACGGCATGGGCGTGGTCGCGATGTGTCAAGGGGATCTGTGTGGTGGCAGCACAGCCAATTGCGGCGGTGATACCCGGGACTATGGTGCAGGCAATGCCCTGCTTGGCTAGGTGCTCCACTTCTTCGCCGCCGCGGCCAAAGATAAAGGGGTCGCCGCCTTTGAGTCGGACAACTTTTTTACCGCAGCCGGCTAGGGCTGCTAATAAGGCACAGATTTGGTCTTGAGGCAGGCTGTGTTGATCTTTCTTTTTGCCCACATAGATAAGGTCGCAGTGTTTGCGGGCGTAATCGAGTAATACTGGGTTGGCCAGCCGATCGTAGACAATGGCATCGGCTTGCTGCAGTAGTTTCATGGCTTTGACGGTGATGAGTTCTGGATCGCCGGGGCCGGCGCCAACCAGAAATACTTCACCGATGCTGTCCACTGCAGGGCTCTCGGCTTTAAGGCTCTCTGAGGAAGAAAATAAATTTACAATATTGGTCATGGGGATTATCCGATTTTTTTGGCTAAAGACTGACTGGAGGTTTGAACCTGCCGGATTAAACTGCTCAGTTCGGGAATACAGGAACCGCAGTTGGTACCGCATTGCAGTTGCTCGCCGAGCTGTTGTGTGGAGTCGGCACCGGCTTCAATGGAAGTGATAATGCGTGCTTCGCTGACTTTAAAGCAGGAACAGATAAGTTTGCCGTCGCTCTCTGTGAGCGACAGATCTGGTCCCGATAGCAGTCGCCAATAATTCTCTGGGGCGCGATTGCTGAGTAGATCTTGCATCCAGGCTTTGGTCGGCAGAGAGGTTTTATGGCGATGACTAAAGAGCGCTATTTCTATCTGTTGATCGCTGTACCCGATAAGCCGCTGATCAAGATTAGCGGCATCCGAGAATTGCGCATAGGCCGTGGCACTGGAGACTTTGCTCGCATAGCGCTGCCAGTTAAATTCAGCGCTGACCGCCACCTGGTAGATAAAGCCCAACTGCCTAGGCAGTGCTGCGGAGGTCCAGTTAATAAATTCTGAACAATCCAGGGCAGTGGGACTCACCAGTATTGCCCAACAGGGGCTTTCAATTTTTTTTAGTGCGGCGCGGCTGAACTTAAATTCAGGCTGGCCAGAGACAGGGTCGATTATCGCTGCGACCAGCGTATCGACTCGTGCGCTGTGCGCGTTTTGGTTACTCCAGTGAATGGGGACAAATAGTTGCTCAGGTTTTATCCCCCGATCTATTAGGCTGATCACCTGAATGGCCCCTTGGGGTGTTGACACCTCTGCCAGATCGCCGCTTTGCAAATCTGCTGCGGCCGCCGTGTCTGGGTGCATGGCAACAAAGGGCTGGTCAGTATGGTCGAGCAAAGATGCGGCGCGCCCGGTGCGGGTCATGGTGTGCCACTGATCGCGAATACGTCCGCTGTTGAGGGCTAATGGGAATCTCTTCTGCGACTTGCGTTTGGCGGGCAGGCGCGGAGTGATGGCAATAAATCGCGCACGGCCACTTGGCGTGACAAATTCCCCGTCTTCAAATAGCCGGGCTGTGCCCTGGGGACGATTTGCAGTCACAGGCCATTGAATAGGCTGCAGAGAGTTATAGTCGGTTTCGGATAGCTGGCTGAGGGCGCCAATATTGAACAGACGTTGCCCCCTATTTTGATAATCACTGAGCTGTGCATGTTCGACAAATACATCCCGCGGTGACTGGTAGTTAAAGCCGTCACTAAAGCCCATGGCCTTGGCCACCTGAGCCAGTATCCACCAGTCGGCCCGGGCTTCTCCCGCGGCGCTAACCAGTGCACGCTGGCGCGAGATACGCCGCTCGGAGTTGGTGACAGTGCCAGATTTTTCGCCCCAGCCGGCGGCGGGCAGGAGAATATTGGCCGTAGCGGTGGTGTCGGTTTCAGCTATACAGTCTGAGACAATCACCGTGTCACAGTGTTCTAGTGCCGCTTTGACTCGGTTGGCATTGGGCATACTCACTACTGGGTTGGTGCCCATAATCCAGATCGCTTTAATGCTGCCATCTGCCACTGCATCAAACAGATCAACGGCCTTTAAGCCAGCTTGTTGGCTGACCGTATCGCTATTCCAAAATGCCGATACAGTCGCGACATTCTCGGGGCTGTAATCCATATGGGCGGCGAGCATATTGGCGAGGCCGCCTACTTCGCGACCGCCCATGGCATTGGGCTGACCGGTAATAGAAAAGGGTCCGGCACCGAGCTTGCCAATGCGGCCGGTGGCCAGATGACAGTTGATAATGGCATTGCATTTATCCGTGCCAGTGGCGGACTGATTAATGCCCATGGAATAGAAAGTGATGCTCTTTTCGGTCTCGGCAAACCACTGATAAAAGGTGGCCAAGTCTTCCCTGCTGATGCCAGTCTGCTGTTCGAGCTCAGCCTGACTGATGGCGCTTGCTGTCTCAAGTGCAGCCGCAAAGCCTTCGGTGTGCTGCTCGATGTACTGTCTGTCGAGCTGTTCGGCTCTGTCTAAGAAGCCAAGTAGACCATTAAAGATAAAGGCATCTGCCCCAGGGGCCACTGCCAGATGCAGGTCAGCCAGATCACAGCTTGCAGTGCGCCTTGGATCTATCACCACCACGCGCATGGCGGGATTTTTTTGCTTGGCCTCAGCTATTCGCCGATAGAGCACCGGATGGGTCCAGGCGGCATTGGAGCCGGTGAGCACCAGCAGTTCGCAGTGTTCGAGATCCTCGTAGTTACAGGGCACGGCATCGGCACCAAAGGCGCGTTTATAGCCGGCCACAGCGGAGGACATGCACAGGCGTGAGTTGGTATCCACGTGACCAGTACCGATAAAACCTTTGGCCAGTTTGTTGGCCACATAGTAGTCTTCTGTTAACAGCTGCCCTGAGAGATAAAAGGCGATGGCCCCGGGACCATATTGTTCACGCACCTGATTGAGCCTGCTGGCCACTTCCTCAATGGCCCGATCCCAACTTACCTGATGACCCGCAATACTGGGCTGCAGCAGTCGACCATGGTTGCCCATGGTCTGATCCAATGCTGCGCCTTTGACGCAGAGTTTGCCCAGATTGGCAGGGTGCTCGGTATCACCTGAGACAGCGATGAGTTGATCATTTTTAATCTCAGCACTGACGCCGCAGCCGACACCGCAGTAAGGGCAGGTGGTTTTCACAGTGCATGAGTCTCTGGTTTCAGAGGCGCGGTTCATAGGTTACAGGCACAACATGACATGATCGCCGAACAGGCTAACCGGGAATACTGGCACCGAGATCTCGGCCTCTTCTAAGCATTCCCCAGTGAGCAGATCAAAGTGCTGTTTATACATGGGCGAGGCCACCACCAGTCGGCCGTCGAGATCCCCCACCATTCCCCTGGACAAGATGTTGGCTTTGCCGATGGGGTCCCAGTTGCCCAAAGCATAGAGTTGCGGGCTTTCATTGGGCAGATAAAACAGGGCAATTTGCTGTCCATCCAATTCCGCACAGATACCGGAGTTGGGAATCAAATCTCCTTGCATACAGAGATTGATTGGCTGTGATTCTGCTGCTAGTTGGTCAGTGCTCACTATGATTTCTCCTAAGCGGATTCGGCTAAAAGTTGTTTGCGCTCGGCATCGGTGGCCGGTCGCGGCTGGCCCCGCTCTTCGACAAAGATAATCTCACGGTCTTCGGCTTTGGAGTTGACGAACTGGCGGAAGCGCTTGAGTTTTTCCGGGTCTTCAACGGTGGTTTTCCATTCGCACTGATAGCTGCCGACAATGCTTTCCATCTGTTCTTCCAGTTCGGCGGCGATTCCCAGTGAGTCTTCGATTACCACTTGCTTGAGATAGTCGAGTCCGCCTTCAAGGGTGCCCATCCACACCGAGGTGCGCTGTAGGCGGTCGGCGGTGCGCACATAAAACATCAGGAAGCGGTCGATATATTTGATCAGGGTTTCATCGTCGAGATCCGTGGCAAAAAGATCTGCGTGTCGCGGTTTCATACCGCCATTGCCACCGACAAATAGGTTCCAACCGTTTTCCGTGGCGATCACACCAAAGTCTTTCGATTGGGCCTCGGCACATTCACGAGTGCAGCCGGAGACTGCGGATTTGAGTTTGTGGGGAGAGCGCAGGCCTTTGTAGCGATTTTCGATATACAGGGCCATGGCGACACTGTCTTGCACACCGTAACGACACCAGGTGCTGCCAACACAGGACTTTACTGTGCGCAGAGCCTTGCCGTAGGCATGACCGGTTTCAAAGCCAGCGGCGATAAGCTCTTCCCAGATACCAGGCAGATGCTGCACTCGGGCACCAAACAGGTCGATGCGCTGACCGCCGGTAATCTTGGTATAGAGGTTATATTTCTTTGCGACCTGACCGATAGTAATTAATTTATCCGGGGTGATTTCGCCGCCGGCTATACGCGGCACCACTGAGTAGGTGCCGTTTTTTTGCATATTGGCGAGAAAGGTATCGTTGGTATCCTGGAGGCCCACATGCTTTTCTTCCAGCACATAGTCATTCCACAGGGAGGCGAGAATGGAACCGGCGGTGGGTTTGCAGATATCACAGCCGCGCCCGCTGCCGTGTTTGCTTATCAGCTCTTCAAAGCTTTTGATCGACTCCACCTTGACCACATGAAACATTTCTTGGCGGGTCAGGTTGAAGTGTTCACACATGGCTTTATTGACTTCGAGACCGCGGGAGGCAAGTTCATCATCGACAACGCTCTTCAGCAGTGCCGCGCAGCCACCACAACCGCTGCTGGCGGCGGTCTCGGCTTTGACTTCGGCGAGGGAACAGAAACCGGCGTCCATTGCGTTAACGATGTCGCCTTTACTGACATTGTGGCAGGAGCAGATGGTGGCGCTGGCCGGCAGTGCGGCGGCTCCCAGTGCTGGTGCGGCGCCAGCATTATAAGGCAGGATTAGCGTTTGGGGGTCAGCGGGTAAGGCGATGCCATTGAGGAAGTACTGGAGCAGAGTATCGTAGTCGGAACAGTCGCCGACCAATACCGCGCCCAATAGCTTTTTGCCGTCGGCGCTGACAATCAGGCGTTTATAGACATCAATGCGCTCGTCACTAAAGGTGTAGGCTACTGATCCGGCTTCTTTGCCATGGGCGTCGCCAATGGAGCCAACATCGACTCCGAGCAGTTTTAACTTGGTGCTCATATCCGCGCCCTGGAAGGGCACTAACTCATTGGTTAGCTGGCTTACCGCGGCCTCTGCCATGCGGTAACCGGGGGCCACTAGGCCATAGATTCGGCCGCCAAATAGGGCACACTCGCCGATAGCAAAAATATCTGAATCGCTGGTTTTACAATGGTAGTCGATTTCAATGCCGCCACGCTCGCCGACGGTTAAGCCACAGTCTCGGGCCAGCTGATCGTAGGGTCGAATGCCAGCGGAGAAGACAATCATATCTGTGGCTAGGGAGCTGCCGTCGGCAAACTGCATACGCAGACGGGCCTCGCCCCGTGCATCCTGTTCAATTACTTGAGTGGCTTTGCTGGTGTGAACTGTGACCCCCAGAGCTTCGATCTTGCGCCGCAACATGGCGCTGCCGCCGCCGTCGAGCTGCACGCCCATGAGGCCGGGGGCAAATTCCACAACATGGGTTTCGAGACCGAGATTCTTTACTGCATTGGCGCACTCTAGACCCAGCAGTCCGCCTCCCACCACTACACCAACTTTGCCACCCTTGGCCTGAGCCTGAATAATCCCTAGGTCGTCAATGGTGCGATAGACCACACAGGGTTCTAGGTCATTGCCTTTAACCGGTGGCACAAAAGGATAAGAGCCAGTGGCCAAGACCAATTTATCGTAGGTAAACTGCTTGCCGCTGTCGGTGGTAACAGTCTTACCGTCGCGATCAATAGTGGCGACCATGTCGCCAAAATGGGCCTCGACACCGATCTCGCGATAGTGATCTCTAGTGGTTAGGGCGAGATCTTCGGGACTGCGTCCGGCAAAGAATTCCGACAGATGAACGCGGTCATAGGCGGGGCGTGTTTCACCGCCGATCACGGTAATCTGGGCCTCGACTTCGCTTGCCACCAGCTGTTCCACATAGTGATGACCGACCATACCATTTCCGACTACTACTACTTTTAACATGACTCTTTTCCTCAATAAATAATGGTCTGCTAGACCGATATCAGCCTCAGGCTACTGCGCGGCTATTGGGTTTCGCTTTTACTGCTGGCGCTGCCTGTGGTTTTGTTGGCACCGGTGTGTCTATGGCTTGGGCTGCGGGATTTCTGTGTTTCTCATAGAGAAAGCGCAGTACCTGCTGACGGTAGGCATTGAATGCCGGATCTTCAGCCAGGGCCAAGCGCTCTCGCGGCCTTGGCAAATCAATCTCGAGAATCTCGCCAATGCTGGCAGCTGGGCCATTAGTCATCATTACAATGCGGTCTGAGAGCAGCACGGCTTCATCGACATCATGGGTAATCATCACCACGGTATTGCCGAGACGGTTTTGGATCTCCATCAGTGAGTCCTGGAGATGGGCGCGGGTCAGGGCATCTAGAGCACCGAAGGGCTCGTCCATCAACAGTACTTTGGGTTGCATGGCTAGGCAGCGGGCTATACCGACGCGCTGCTTCATGCCGCCGGAGATCTCTCCCGGGCGCTTGTGCAGGGCGTGATCCATATGCACCAGGCTGAGGTTGTGCTCAATCCAGTCGCGCATCTCGGCTCTGGTCTTGGTTTTTTTAAACACGGACTTAACTGCTAGCTCGACGTTTTGATAGACCGTCAGCCAGGGCAACAAGGCGTGATTTTGAAATACTACGGCGCGATCTGGACCTGGGTCATTGACCTCGCGGCCCTCGAGAATTACGCCGCCTTCAGAGGCTTGATAGAGGCCTGCAATAATATTCAGCACGGTGGATTTACCGCAGCCGGAGTGGCCGATCAGGGAGATAAACTCGCCTTTTTGAATCGACAAGTTGACGTTCTGCAGCGCCCGAAAGGGTTTGTCGTCAGTGGGGAATTCGATGCCTACCTGGCTTATTTCTAGGTAGTTATTTTTCATGTTGCTGTCCTTGAATTGGCAATTAATCAGTTTTTTACGACGAGTGGGCTAGCGTAAAATTGCCTGTTTATCCCAGCTGACACGTTTCTGCAGTGCCAGCATTAGCTGATCCAAAATAAAGCCGATAATGCCGATGGTGACCACAGCCACCATAATTCGACTCAGAGAACTGGATGATCCGTTTTGGAATTCATCCCAGATAAATTTTCCTAGCCCCGGGTTTTGGGCCAGCATTTCAGCCGCAATTAGGACCATCCAGCCAGTGGCCAGAGACAGGCGCAGGCCCGTAAAGATCAGCGGCGTCGCCGAGGGAATAACGATGGTTTTGATATACACCGGCGACGACAGGCGCAACACGCGGCTCACATCAATCAGGTCGCGATTGATACTGGCGACGCCGACTATGGTATTCACCACTGTGGGCCAGAGGCAGCAGAGGGCCACGGTAAAACCGGAGGTGAGAAAGGCCTTTTCAAACATTGGGTCATCGCTCACATAGAGTGCCGACACCACCATGGTCACTAGTGGCAGCCAGGCCAGTGGTGAGACAGGTTTAAAGGTTTGAATAATGGGGTTGATGGCGCGGTAAGTGTTTTCGCTGAGACCGCACAAGATCCCAAGAGGAATGGCTATAAAGGTGGCCACCAGAAAGCCGAACATAACTGTGTAGAGGCTGGTAAAGATTTGATCAAAATAGGTGGCTTTGCCCGTGTAGGGGCGGATCTTTATTTCGGCCTGAGGATTTTTCGCCAGCTTCTTGGCATTGCGCACTTCCTGGCGAGTATAAAAAGCGTCAGCCTTTTGACGCTCCTGTTGGTGTTCGGCAACCAGTGTTTTGGATTGCTGCCAAACATTGGAGGGTCCTGGGAACTGGCCCAGTGAGGTGATGATATTACTGGCGGCGATTTGCCAGATAAACAGAAAGATCACAATACCAGTGAGCGGCAGAACCAAATTTTTCACTGTCCGCCGCAAGCCCTTTAATAGGCTGGCCAGGCTAAGCTGCTGGAGGCGCTGACTAATTTCGGATCTGATCTTTGTCACGTTCATGTTGGTGCCTTATATAAGCTTTATTTGCTGAAACGATTTTGCTTTGAGCTGGGTAAAAGGCGGGCCCTAGGGCCCGCCACTGTTATCTATGCTCGGTGCTATCAGAGCACTTCATCTTTTAAGCCAATAGAAAACTTTTTCAGGTAGGCATTGGGCTGCGTGCCGTCGTAGACCACTTCGTCAATAAACTCTTTCTGCGGTGCGCGGTAGCCCGTTTCACTGGCAAAGGCTGGGAAGTCAGTGTCTGTCATAAGACCTTCTTCAATCAGCTCCATGGCTGCGGTTTTGTAGATATCCGGGCGGTAGACACTGGCGGCAACATCGAAGTACCACTGGTCTGACTTGGGTTCGGAAATCTGTCCCCAGCGACGCATCTGGGTTAGATACCAGACGGCATCTGAGTAGAAGGGATAGGTGGCGAAGTAGCGGAAGAAGACGTTGAAGTCAGGCACTGAACGCTTGTCGCCCTTTTCATATTCAAAGGTGCCGGTCATGCTGTTGGCAATCACATCGTAATCGGCACCAACATAGTTGCTCTGGGCGAGAATCTTAACCGCGGCCGGACGGTTGGCATTGTCATTTTCATCGAGCCATTTGGCGGCGCGAATCAGCGCCTTGACCACACGGGCAGTGGTATTGGGATACTTCTCAGTAAACTCCTTGGTCATGCCGAAGACTTTCTCTGGGTTGTTCTTCCAGATTTCGTAGTCGGTGATCACTGGCACACCGATGCCTTTAAAGACTGCCTGCTGATTCCATGGCTCACCGACGCAGTAGCCGTGAATAGTGCCGGCCTCAAGAGTGGATGGCATCTGTGGTGGCGGAGTTACCGACAGCAGCGCCTGTGCATTTAAGGTGCCACTGGAGTCGCCTTTGTGGGGGGCGTAATAGCCGGGGTGAATGTCACCTGCGGCCAGCCAATAGCGCAGCTCGTAGTTGTGAGTAGAGACCGGGAACACCATACCCATTTTGAATTGCTTGCCTGCGGCAGTGAACTTGTCTACTACCGGTTTCATATAGTCAGCTTTGATGGGGTGCACTGGCTTGCCATCTTTAATCGGCACGTACTCTTTCATCTGCTCCCAGATATCGTTGGAGACAGTGATCGCATTGCCGTTTAGATCCATGCTGAAAGGCGTCACTATGTGAGCCTTGGTGCCGTAGCCAATGGTTGCAGCCAGGGGCTGGCCGGCGAGCATATGGGCGCCGTCTAATTTGCCGTCAATAACACCGTCGAGTAGGACTTTCCAGTTAGCCTGGGCTTCGATGGTGACGTAGAGCCCTTCGTCTTCGAAATAGCCATTTTCATAGGCCACTGCGATGGGGGCCATATCCGTGAGCTTGATAAAACCAAAGCGCAGTTCGTCTTTTTCCGGCTCGCCGAGTTCTGCCATGGCCCCACTAGTATTAATGAACAGAGCCAGTGTTAGGCCTATTTTTACTCTGCTGAAAAGTCGATCGGTGAACTTATGTTTCTTCGGGGACTGCATGGGGAACTGCATAGTGCCTTTACCTCTGTATAAAAATTGGTCGAAAAAAAAGCCCACCTATCTAGGTCGGCGCGCATTTTCGGGCGGGCTAACGTCAACAGGTGGGCATCGTTACCCGGTGACCCTCATCGGAGATGGGGTCTGAGATTGCATTGCTAGTTGTGCTCTCTAACGAATAAAGACTATTCAATATCTGTGCCAGTTATTCAAATTCACAGAGAAAAAGTTGACGACCGACGGACAAGCCGCCGTTAGCCGAGGCTTGGTTAGGACAGGTTCAAGGGGTGGGCACTGCGTAAGCTATCATTTGCGGATGCTGACAAGTTGCTTGCGCACCTTAGCGGTGCGTTTTAGTTGCGGCCCCAGATTAGCTGGTCTGTGATGGTGCATCGCTATCAAGCATCAGGTCACTGCCCAGTTCGATAAGCTCATTGAGCATCCAGGGTTTTTCGTGCATTCCTTCCGGCTTGTAATCCTGATCGGGATAATTGAGTCCGAACCTGGATGCCGCTTCACGATACAGGTCGGTTCTAAAACATTGCTGTGCCAGTGCCGCAAGCTTGTCTTTGTCCACGGCTTTGCCCAGCAGGGGCGCGAATTGTTCGACCATAGACTCTGCCTGGGAGCGCCAGGGGAAGCCTGCGCTATAGCTGGAAAAGACATGGAAGTTGGATTGGCTGAGGGGGTTGTCCTCGCGCTTTTGCACAATTTGCCCGGTCAGTGATGGACGTAAATAATCCATGGGTAAGTCCAAATACTCAGGGCGCGCGAGTATCGCCACAGCTTCCCTGCGATTGTCCATATCCCCCAGCCATTCACAGGCGGCCATCAGTGCCAAGCGCAGGCGCAGGTGAGTGGATGGGTTGCGACTGTGCCAAGACCCCAAAACACCGAGCACTTTTTCTGGGGCGTTATTCCATATTTCGAAACCGGTGGTGGCCATAATTCCAGCGCCATATTCCACCGCAATACTGTTCCAGGGTGCGCCGACGCAGAAACCATCAATAACACCCTGGGCTAAGCTGTCCACCATCTGTTCTGGTGGCAGCACTATAATCCGCACGTCGCGGTCTGGATTTACACCGCCGGCGCGCAACCATTTGCGCAGCAGCAATGTATGGCTGGAAAAGGAGTGTACGGTGGCAAAGGTCAGTGGATTGCCAGGGTTTTGATCCATCACTGTCTTCAGTGCCGTGGCTGTGGCTGTGGCATCATGGGCCGCTCGGCTGGGGTCGGCAACCAGTGCCATCTTGTTCCAAAGTGCCGAGGAGACAGTAATGGCATTGCCATTGAGGGATAACACCAGTCCGGTGATTATGGGTGCGCGAATACCTGCAGCACCCAATGTGGTAATCAGCGGCATGGGTGCCAACATCTGACTGGCATCCAGTGTCCCAGCAATCGTCTTATCGCGAATATTGGCCCAGGAGACTTCGCGCTGGAGGTTAACTTTGAGGCCAAACTCTTCATAGAGTCCGAGGGCCTGGGCGACGATGATCGGCGCACTATCGCTAAGGCGCATATAGCCTATATTAAGTTCTTCTTGCTCTGGTGCTGGCAGCTGTTTGTTCAGTTTAATTATCATGATTGCCACTATTTTTTTTGTTTTGGCTGAGGATTTGGATCACCGACTGAGCGGCCTGGGGCAGACTTTGGTTGCTGTCCATGGATAGCGTGCGCAGCAGTTTGTGAGCCTTGTCTTCAGTGACACGGTGCTGGCGCATGAGCAAGCTTTTCGCCCGGTCTATCACCGACAGGCTCTCAAGTTGGGTGCGGGTGCTGTCGAGTGCCTGGCGCAGGGCTTGAAAGGACTTAAACTGGGCCATGGCGACATCGATTACCGGTTTCACGCGTTCGGCCTCCACGCCACCGACCATATAGGCAGTGACACCGGCGTCTACGGCCTCTTCAATATAGCTGGGATCTTCCTCTTCGGAAAACATCACCACGGGGGTCGGATTGTGGATATTGATCACTGACAGACTTTCGAGCATATCGCGACCTGGGGACTGTAGGTCGATAAGAATAACGTCGGGCTTTTGCTGCTCAATCTGCAATAGTAAGCCGGCGGCTGAAGGCAATCTGGCGATAACATCAAAGCCTTCGCCAGCGAGTTTTTCGGCGACACGAGCTGACCGTTGGGGGACGTCGTCCACCAACATCACACGCACTATGTTGTGTTGCATTGCTGCTGCCATATAAACTCTATTAGTCAATGCTAAAGAGGGGCGCCGATAATCTCGACGCCCCGGTGCTGCTACTTTAGGTATTGCTGTTATCGATTAAAATTTAACATTCAGGGTCAACCACAGCTTGTCGGTATCGCTGGCATGGCTGTCGGCGGAATAACTGGCATATTTAGCCTGCACAGAGGTGTGTTTATTTATCTTATAGGTACCCACAATATCTACTTCTGAACCCAGATCAGCGCCGCCTTTGTCAGCACTAAACTGGTGGTAGAAAATCGCCATAGGAATGCCACCCACTTTACCTGCGACCTTTAGGTAGACATCTTCGAGTCCAGTTCCCGGGGTACCGAGAAACTTATCCGCCCAACCCTGAAACTTGTGCAGTGTTGCCAGTGGCGTTTTAAAACCTACACCGTTGTCAGCGCCGAGAAGTTCGTATCCCAGAGCCACCTTGTAGGCTTTTACAGGAACCGTGACCTCAGCCATCATGTAATCTGTATCAAAGGATGCACTGTTGTCGCCATAGTCTGACTGCTTGGCAAGACTGGCTGCGACCTTGGCATTACCGAGCGTACCTTTGTAGTCAAAGCCATAGGTGCTGGTGGAATTTGCTGGGCTATTGTCAAAATCTAATAGGTAGGCAAAGGCGGTTACCGAATGACCTTTAGCCGGTGCAAAAGACGCCAGCAAACTATGGGAATCAGAAGCCCACTGTTTGGCCTGGCCAGCACTGTCGACAGGGCCGAAGATGCGATTAACATTCCATATGTAGCTGTAGTCGATTTTCACTGAGTTAACATCTGGCAGGGTTAGTCTCAAGGCATCGAACGTCTGTTCGTTCTGCCTCCAACCCACACCACCGACAAAACGTTGCCCGCCGTGAAGGATTCGCTGGCGGCCTAAGGTCGCGCTTAAATCTGAGCCCTGGTAATGGATATAGGCTTGGTTCACATCGGTGCCCTTGGGGTCAGCAACTATGGGGTAGCCCGCTTTACCATTGGTTGGGGTCTTGTAGTTCTCGCCGCCTATAACAGTGACATTATCAAATTCCAAAACCGTCTTAACGTCTTGGTAGGTTGCCGAGGTCCAGGTTAGTCGTGACTTTAATGTTGAGGCATTGGCCTGCTTGTCGATGCCATCCTGATCGACAGATTCATAGCGGTAACGAAAGGCAGTGGATGCACTGCCGCCGGTAACCATGTCGCTAACACTAGAGGCTTCTGCTGCAACGGCTGCGCCTAACTGTTGCATGCCGATAACGGCCAATGTCAGAGAGGGAAGGAAGCGTTTGTGGTTCATAAAAAGTCCTATAAAAATAAATCTCAGAAATAAAAAAAGCCCGTGCGCAGCCTATGAGCTGCGCACGGGCTTCGTTGCCCAGCAAAATTGTGATGCCTTAAGAGGCATCTCATGAGATGACATACAAGAACTGTGCCAACCGAATAAAATCAGTGACTTAGAGAGATTTAGGGCGTTTCTCTAGGCGCGGCTGAGGTAAGTTGGTGCGTTGAAACGGCTGCTAGGCTTTATCTTGGGGCGATAACAAAAAGGGATGTCCCGAGATAGCGAGTCCGCTATCTCGGGATTGGATTATTGTTCGGTTACAGTCCGAAGGACGCTTTAAACATAAAGAAGAACATAATCGAGAGACCAGCACCGGCGGGCAGAGTGACCAACCAGGAGAGGAAGATCGAGCCGACCATGCGCAGATTTATCGCGCCGATACCGCGTGCCAGACCGACGCCCAATACCGCACCCACCAATGTGTGGGTGGTGGAGATTGGCAGGCCAGTGCCCGAGGCGATAACCACTGTGGCTGCGGCGCCCAACTCGGCGGCAAAACCGCGGCTGGGGGTGAGCTCGGTAATCTTGCGACCGATTGTACCCATCACTTTGTAGCCATAGGTGGCCAGGCCGACGACTATACCGCCACCGCCAAGTAACAGTATCCACGGCGGCATAGAGGTCTTCGCGGCAATATCACCACCGGAGGCGACAATGCTCACCACTGCTGCCAGAGGTCCAACGGCATTGGCCACATCGTTTGAACCGTGGGCAAAGGCCATGCTGCAGGCGGTGAAGATCATCAATACGGCGAACACCCGCTCAACATTGGCAAAGCGATTGCCCACTTCGAGGCTTAAATCTCGCTTCACTTTGGTCAGCAAGTAACTGCCGACAATGGCTACCAGCACCCCCACGGCCGAGGCGATTAATGCGCTGTCGAAGAATGTCAGGGCCATTCCGTTATCTTTAAAGACGTGCTTGAGACCTTTGAGCAGGGTCACCATGGCGATCAAAAAACCAACGAAAAACATATAGATGGGGATATAGCGTTTGGCTTTATCGAAGGGGTCTTCTTGCTGCAGGATCAGATACTGAACACTGCGAAAGAGCAAGAACGACAGAGTGCCAGCCATGATCGGCGAGACCAACCAGCTCATCACGATGGTACCCACCTTGCCCCAGTTGACTGCATCCGGAGACACACCCACCGCAGCAAAACCGACAATGGCGCCGACAATCGAATGAGTTGTCGATACAGGCCAGCCTTTAAAGCTGGCGATAGCGAGCCAGGATCCAGCTGCCAATAGTGCCGATAACATGCCAAACACTAAGTCTTCGGGTCGATCCTGAAAAATTGCCGAATCGACAATGCCCTCACTGGCGCTGACCTCATAGACTTTGTTGATGGTGAGTTATTTCCCTATCTTAAGTCCTTCAAAGAGAGAGCCGTAAGCCCAGACACCATCGAGTACAAGATAGGTGAAATCTTTGGAGA
>Ga0209712_10002098_pt1 | contig 16685 bp, 18 predicted proteins | sample ArcOceMetagenome_FD_187443 | JGI IMG/M metagenome (GOLD analysis project Ga0209712, IMG submission 187443) | Marine eukaryotic phytoplankton communities from Arctic Ocean - Arctic Ocean - Greenland ARC118M Metagenome (SPAdes) (version 2) | ecosystem: Environmental > Aquatic > Marine > Oceanic...
CTTGCGGATCTTGGATGTAGGTTTCAAGGCCCCGCCAATCACGACCATCTGTGCGTCCCCTTTTTGCCAGTCTTTCAGGCCTGCCAAAACAGCATCAGCACAATTTTCAGTAGCATCTTCGACCAATACAACCCTTGGACCGGGGAAGAAGCCCACCGCCTTGATGGCATCATTCAAAGCCGCACCATCCCGGCGCAGCTCACCGCCTTGTAGCCGAGTTAGGCGCATTTCTTCTTCACCCAGTGGGCCAATCAAGCCCTTCACCAATTGCTGACGTTTTAGCGCCACACGCATCGCGTTGGCCCCGTAGATCAACACCCCGGTCTTATTTGGGTCAGGTCGTGTGAAAACACCCAATGCATCACGCGCGGAGAGCTTCATGAGCGATCCAAGATCAAAAGAGAGTTGGACACCTGCTTGGCGAGGATCACCATCAGGCGGTCATAGGCGTCTCTTTTTGAGCGCTGGGTCGCAACCGTGGTGCCGGTGGCTGAATAGCCGGTGAAAGATTTTGCAGTTTCAGTAAGTAAAACGACACCGCCGCTGTCGACTAAGGAGTATTCCAAAAGCCCCACAAGGCTGAATCGATTAATCTCTTGTGCGGCTGAGACAACGACAATATCTTCGTCAACACTTAATTTATACTGCAGGTCATAAAGCTTGGACACAGCCTGACCGAGTTGCACTTCCAAATTACGCACAAGTTCAAACTCAACCCGGTTTGTTGGAGCTTGGACCAAAACAGTATTGCGCAGTAACTGAAACTTGGTGTTAGCGCCATTTACAGGTACCAAGTCGCACCCCGCGAGAGCGAGAGCGGCCAATAAAAATCCACATCGGCTAGATAACCACATTTACAATGCGCCCAGGTACAATGATCAGTTTCTTAGGTGTAGCACCGTCGAGCGCTTTGACCACAGCATTATTAGCCAAGACCAAGACTTCCAGCTCTTCCTTGCTCATATCCTTTGGAACGGTGATCTCATCTCGACGTTTTCCATTGATCTGAATCGGCAAAGTTACCTCATCCTCTACCAGCAAAGCCGGATCTGCAACGGGCCAAGCTGCATTGGCGATCAGCCCTTCACCACCTTGATGCGCCCAAATATCTTCGGCCAAATGCGGTGTCATAGGCGCCATCAACTGAGCCAATGTCACAATCGCTTCATGCTGTGCGGCATATCCCGCTTTGGTTTTACCCAATGCAGCAGTCAGGCCATAAAGCTTTGCAATAGCGGCATTAAATCCAAAGCTTTCCACGCCCGTAGTCACGTCTTGAATGATTTTATGCAGGGTTCGCAGAAGGTCTTTATCACCCTCTCCAACATGTTGTTTGTCCATGTTCGCGATCTTATCGCTCAATTGCCAAACTCGGTTCAAATGTTTGTAAGCAGCCTCTGCGCCGGAGGCAGTCCACTCCACATCACGCTCGGGTGGGCTATCAGACAGCACAAACCAACGGGCCGTATCAGCGCCGTAGCTGCTGATAATGCTGATTGGATCCACCACATTATTTTTCGATTTTGACATTTTGGCCGAAGGCACAACAGTTAACTCAGCGCCACCCTCTATTAAAAAGGCTTTACCGTCCCGTAACTCTACTGCCTCAGGGTAGTGGTAAACCGGGCGTTTGTCGGCGCCGTCAGATTTGTAAATCGCGTGGGTCACCATACCTTGCGTAAACAAGGCATCGAAGGGCTCAATCGCCGTTTTCGGCAAATGCCCGCAGATCTGCATCGCCCGCGCAAAGAAGCGAGAATACAGCAGATGCAGGATCGCATGCTCAACGCCGCCAATATATTGGTCAACGTTCATCCAGTAGCTAGCCTCGTCCATATCGGTTGGCGTCGCAGCATTGGGCGCGGTGAAACGTGCATAATACCAAGAGGAATCCACGAATGTGTCCATGGTATCCGTCTCACGTCGGGCATCCTTGCCACAGGCTGGACAGCTGCAATGACGCCAAGTCGGGTGGCGGTCCAGCGGATTACCCGGGATATCAAATGTCACATCATCCGGCAGGCGAATGGGAAGGTTCTCTTTCTTCTCAGGCACCACACCGCAGTCATCACAATGCACCACAGGAATCGGACAACCCCAATAACGCTGGCGGCTCAGGCCCCAGTCGCGTAGACGGTATTGGGTTTTACCATTGCCAAGACCCTGTCCTTCGGCCCAATCGACGGTCGCATCAATGGCCTCTTGGCCTGTGGCCTCGCTCAGGCCAGCAGGTTGATCAACCCAGCGAACCTTCTCAGATTTCATCGGCACAAAAGCGATTTTGTCGACCGGGGTATCATTGCCCAAGGCGAAGAAAGTATCAATAACTTGCAGATCATACTTTCGCGCGAAATCAAGATCGCGTTGATCATGGGCCGGGCAAGCAAAGATAGCACCAGTACCGTAATCCATCATAACAAAATTCGCCACCCAAACCGGCAAAGGTGCGCCACCCAAAGGATTTTGCACGGTGATGCCTGTGGCAAAGCCCTTTTTCTCAGCCTTTTCCATGGCCGCTTCGGTTGTGTCCATCTTTTTGCATTCAGCGCAGAAGGCTTCCAATGCGGGATTGTGAACAGCTAAGCTTTGGGTCAGCGGATGGTTGGCCGCTAATCCGATGAAGGAGGCCCCCACCAAAGTATCAGGCCGCGTGGTGTAAACGGTGATCCCATCATGGCCATCTTGCGGCTTGGATAGAGGGAAAGTCATCTCAAGGCCACGGGATTTTCCAATCCAGTTTTCCTGCATCAGGCGCACTTTTGCGGGCCAGTTTTCGAGATTGTCTAAGGCATCCAGCAACTCACCTGACATGGAGGAGATGTTAAAGAACCATTGCGTCAGTTCGCGGCGTTCCACTTCAGCGTTTGAGCGCCAGCCCTTGCCATCAATGACTTGTTCATTGGCCAAAACGGTCATATCAACTGGATCCCAATTGACCATCGCATTTTTTCGGTAGACCAAATTATTGGCCATCATGTCCAAGAATAATGCTTGCTGTTGGCCGTAATATTCTGGATCACAGGTGGCAAATTCGCGGGACCAATCAATCGAAAGGCCTAACGGCTTCATCTGATCGCGCATCGTGGCAATGTTAGCATAGGTCCAATCTTTGGGGTGACCACCTATGGCCATAGCAGCATTCTCAGCCGGCATGCCAAACGCGTCCCAGCCCATAGGATGCAGAACATTGTGACCGGTTGACTGCTTATAGCGTGCCACCACATCGCCCATCGTGTAGTTGCGCACATGCCCCATATGGATGCGGCCAGAGGGATACGGGAACATTTCCAAAACGTAATACTTCGGACGATCTGTGCTGGCCACGGCCTTAAAGGTTTCGCTTTTGGCCCAAGCGGCTTGCCATTTGGCTTCAATCTGTGCGGGTGAATAGGTCGTCATAGGAGCCCCTCGTTTACGCAATCGCGGGCCAAACCCGAAGCTAGTGCCCGCTGTCAGTCATAAGCTGCTTTGTGATGGGTTTCCAGAGCCTACGTGCGACTGACTATGGGTGATTATAAAATATTAAATGCTTCAAAAAAAGATAATCGCAAAGAGCCACCCTTCAGGTCAATTGACTATGGGCCAATTTGGAATGTGGATGATATGATCAATGAATGGGTCTTCTGTTTAGTTTACACCACCCATAACGCTTGCGCGGTCAGCTAGATTGTATTCTGTTCTAGCAGACTGTCCGAAATCCTCTTTTAAGCTTCCCTAGTGCGCTCTAAGTTAGACTTCACACTTCGCAACGGAAATTCACATGTGGCGTAGTGGAGCGTTTAGTCTTGAGATGTTTTTTAACTAAAGCCGTTGTCTCAAAAAAAGAGCGACGCCGAAGCGCCGCTCTCTCTTTAACTAAGGGTGTTTCGCTTAGAATGCGAAGGTCAAGCCGATTGCTGTCAAGTCAGAAGCAGTTCCAGCTTTATCATGCATTGCTGCGAATGCAGTAGCACCACCACCGAGTGAATACTCAGCGATAACAGTTGTAGCGTCTGTTTCGTCAGTTGCGAATGATGTTGTCACGCCGCCTGCTGAGTATGCAACTTTTGCATCCCACTCGTCGCCGAAGGAAGCGTTAGAGCCAGGCTTGATTGTTGTATATGAAAGGGTCAACGCATCATTCATTGCGTATGAAACGCCAACTGTTGTGTCATCTTCAGCGCCGCTTGCCAATGACTCGTCTTCAGCAGAAGCACTCAAAGTCAAAGCACCCATTGCGTATGATGCAGAAACCTTTGACGCATCGCCACCGTTGTCATCGTTGTCTGTGCCAGTCACTGTTAGTGATATACCAGCAACTGTGCCGGCAAACTTGTAAGAGCTTGTGGAATTTTCTTGGTCGGTTGTAAGTGCTACAGTCCAGCCCATAACTGAGCCTGAAAGGCTCATGTCTTCTTGCTGAGTGTCATCAAACAAGTTGTCGATGCCGTCTTGGTCTACAGCCAATGTCCAGCCATTGTATGACACTGCAACGTCTGCATCACCTGGGGCAGCACTTTGTACTTCGAGCTTGTCGTCGTCGTCATAGTCGATTTTGCCACCAGAGCCTAAGTCTAAGCCAAGTTTAACTGAGATGCCGTTGTCTGTCTCGGCTGTAGCTGCGATGTCCAAGTCATAGTATGACTCAGCAAACATGTCAGCGCGTGTTGAGAGTGATGCACCGTTGTCATCGATAAGTGCGACACCTGCTGTGCCGGAGAAGGATACGTCTGCAGAGGCAAAGCCAGCTGCGAGTACCAAAGAAGTAGTTGTAAGTAGGATGCGTTTCATAATTTTCCCTCGAGTTGCTATCCAAAAAAAGAATACTAATCTAGGACGAGCCTCGATTAACATTAACCTGTACTGACTTGCGAGCACCCATTCGGTCAAGCACTCCAAACAGCTAAAGGCAGAGATCTGGAAATATGGTGCAAAGATACCACACAAATCACAACACATTCTAACAATGACAATATTTAAATTAAGGCTTAAACCAAAGCTTATCATGAAAGGGTTAATAAGATGTCACTTATTCAAGTATCAGCTGAAATTTCACTGGCAGAGCGGGCGTCTGACCGTGCTGAAGGCTCGGTTGAATTGATTGCAGTGTCAAAAGTCCAACCAAATGAACGGGTTTTAGCAGTGCTGAACCAGGGTCACCGTGTTTTTGGTGAGAACCGCGTGCAGGAGGCTGAGGGAAAATGGCCAGAGTTCAAATCTGACTTCCCTGACGCTAGGGTGCATCTGCTTGGCCCGCTGCAATCCAACAAGGCGCGCGCCGCGCTGCAGCTATTCGATTGCATCCACACGCTTGACCGCCCCAAACTCGCCACGGCCTTCGCACGGTTGGCGCAGGAGCTGGGCCATTGCCCACTAATGTTTGCTCAGGTGAATACCGGGTTAGAGGATCAAAAGGCTGGGATAGCGCCAGAGACCGTAGACGGCTTTGTGGCCGATTGTCGGGCTTTGGACCTGCCGGTGGTGGGGTTGATGTGCATTCCTCCAGTGGACGAAGAGGCCAGCATGCATTTCGCGCTTTTGGCAAAATTGGCCAAGCGCAACGATTTGGCGCAGCTGTCAATGGGCATGTCGGGAGATTTCACCAAAGCCATTGCCTTCGGGGCGACCCACGTGCGGGTTGGTTCGGCTATCTTTGGTGCGCGGGTGCCCACAACGCCTAGCGAATAATCAATCGGGTTCCGGGCGTAGCCTTTGCCGAAAGCCAAAGCAGATCGCCACGGGCCATCGCAATACAGCCAGCAGTCGCAGCCCCGGGCCGGCGCCATTGATGCAGGAAGATCGCTGATCCACACCCTGGGCTTGCCTCAGGCCAGTTCCAATCAGTAATCAAGACCACGTCATATTGCGGATCTGCCCGCCGCATCTGTTCATGGCTTGCCTCTAAGGGCGCGCGACACCGAAGATTATAAGCCGGATGTTGCGGATCATCACACCACAGATCGCCGGGATATATAGGCTGAGCCCAATCAGACGGCGCTGCAACCCGATCCAGGCGATAAAAAAGCCCCTCTATAGAGTGAGTGCCGCGCGGTGTGGCGCCATCGCCTTCACGCTTATCATCTGTGACACCACCCCAGCCACATGTTGCGGCGATATACCGGCCACGATACCGGAGCCGTCCGGCGGAATAGACCATATCTAAAGCACTCATAACAGATGCCCAGATTTGTCAGCCTTAGTTTGTAGATAGTCACGGTTCTGAGCCGTTCCGCCCACAATTAACGGCACCCGCTCGACCACTGTGAGCCCCTGATCCTCAAGTTTTGCAACCTTTTTGAGATTATTGGTCATGAGGCGGATGGATGAGAAGCCCAGATTTTTGAGCAGCTCAGCCCCTATTTGGAAATCACGCTCATCATCTTCAAACCCCAGACGGTGATTAGCCTGCACAGTGTCGAAACCTTGATCCTGCAAGGCATAGGCGCGCATTTTATTGGCCAAGCCAATGCCACGGCCCTCTTGATTAAGATACAGCAGCACGCCCGCACCCTCCTGCCCCATCTGCGCCAAAGCGCCCTTGAGTTGAGGGCCGCAGTCACATCTCAATGATCCGAGTATATCGCCAGTGAAACAAGCCGAGTGCAGGCGGGTCAAGACAGGTGTCGCCCGGTCTGGCGTGCCAATCTCAACCGCGTAATGCTCGTCACCGCCGCCACGCGGGCGATAAACATGTAACCGCCCAGCTTGCGAGACCTCCAATGGCAGGGGCGCGGATACCACATGACTAAAGCCCGGATCCAAAATGATCTCAGCGGGAAGATGCGTTAGAGAAGATAGCGCCTGATCTGTGTGCACGGTAATCGCCATAGGTAGCAAATGGGCAGCCTTCAACAATACCACTGCGGCGCGCTGGCCCCTGGCATTCCCATCACGCACCGCCTGAAACGGGCCTTTCATCGGATAGCTCATATCCAAGATGGGATCGGCCACGGCGTGGCACCAGCGTGCATCTGCCGCCATTGGCACTATAAAGCGGGCGACATCGCCATCATAGGCACTAATTTTCAAAGTATCCGCGCGCCACTTGGACACAACAGCCTGCACCTCGCCCAAAGCCCGCAAAGAGTTCAGCCGCCCCTGGGTCAATGTTTCAGCAGCACAGATCACCAGCGGTTCCGGTAGATCAATGACCACAGGCAGACCCATCCGAAGGTCGGTCAGAGCCCGGGCACGAAGCTCGATGGGAGATGGGATTAAACTCATGAGACCTCCGTTACCTCCTTTTGTAAGGGAATTGAAACAATTCCTGCGTCTATGACAAGAAGATGTGAGGCAAGTGTTGCAAATCTTGCAATGCAGCGCGCAAGAGCGCAAACATAAATCACCAAAAGAAACGGAGAGCCACAATGGCCCAAGCTAAAAAAATTCTTCTGATCGACGATGATGTAGATTTGCGCGAAGCGCTGAGCGAACTGCTGATCATGACGGATGGTTTCGACGTTTTCGAAGGTGGGGACGGTGCGGAAGCTTTGGAGAAGATAAAACATCAGGCCTACGATATGGTCGTTTTGGACGTAGGTCTGCCTGATATTGATGGCCGCGAGCTGTGCCGTTTAATCCGCAAGCAAGGCGTGAAATGCCCAATCTTGATGCTTACCGGTCACGACACAGATTCTGATACGATTTTGGGACTGAATGCCGGGGCCAATGACTAGATCACCAAGCCGTTCAAATTTCCTGTCCTGCTGGCCCGCATCCGCGCCCAATTGCGCCAACATGAACAGTCCGAAGATGCTATCTTCACACTTGGGCCTTATACGTTCAAACCGGCGGTCAAAATGTTGCTGACAGGGGACGATAAAAAAATTCGTCTGACGGAAAAAGAAACCAATATTCTCAAATTTCTTTATCGCGCCGCCGAGGGTGTCGTGCCACGTGACACGCTTTTGCACGAGGTTTGGGGATATAATGCCGGTGTTACTACGCATACCTTGGAGACCCATATCTACCGTCTTCGGCAAAAAATAGAGCCTGATCCCAGCCACGCGAGTTTGCTGGTGACCGAAAGTGGCGGATATCGTTTGGCCTTGTGATCCAAGTTTAACCAGCTGCCTATAACATTGGGGGACACCTGCGTCCGGGCGTTATCGCAAGACGCAATTCCCTTCCAGCTGACCTTGCACAAGCCTTGGTGCACGGGTTTTTTTGGTAGTCGAGCCTATAACGTCCTTAGGCAAAATCTATCGAAACATTGCCGAACGGTCCAAAGTCCGCATGAAAGCTATCGCTGGGCCGGGCTTCTACGGGGCGAATAAACGAGCCAGACAAAACCACGTCTCCCGCCCGGATTGATTGGCCGTAGGCCTCTAAGCGCTCAGACAGCCACACAATCCCCATAACTGGATCATTCAACACACCCGCACCGAGACCTGTTTCCTCGACCTCGCCATTGCGGGCACAAATGGCACCGGTCCAACGCAGGTCAATTGCATTTGGATCATGATGCTGGGTACCAAGCACAATACCAGCATTGGCGGCATTGTCTGAGATGGTATCAAAGATTTTGCGAGTCTGGCTAGTTTTGGGGTCCGCGCGCAAAATGCGGGTGTCTAAGATCTCTAATGAGGGGCAGACATAATCTGTCGCTGCCAGAACCTGTGCGCGGGTTGCGGCGCCATCGAGGCCCGCCTTCATCACAAAAGCAATTTCCGCTTCAATACGTGGCTGAATAAACCGGCCCTTGGGGACGGTGCTGCCATCTGCGAAATGCATATCGTCAAACAGAATGCCACTGTCTGGAATATCGATGTTCAGCGCATATTGCATGGCCTTAGATGTGAGCCCAATTTTCCAACCCACCACGCGCCGCCCATCGGCGATTTTTAGCGCCACCAATGCTTTTTGCACCGCATAGGCTTCATCCATACCCATTTCTGGGTTGGCGATGGTAAGCAGACCAATTTGCTCTTGGGTTTTCTCTGCGCGAAATAGATCCTGCGCAGCCTGTGCGATGGCTGCAGGCGTCATGCCTCATCCTCAATCGTGTTGCGCAATGTGCCTATACCTTCGGCAGCCACTTCCACCACATCTCCAGGTTTAAGGTAGATTGGCGGATCAAACCGCGCTCCAGCGCCTGTGGGCGTGCCTGTTACGATAATGTCGCCCGGCATAAGAGTCGTGAAGGTCGAGATGTATTCAATCTGACGGCGAATCGGAAACATCATCCGGCTGGTGCGGTCTTCTTGACGCAACTCACCGTTCACATGGGTCGTCAGTTGAACATCATCCAGCTGAGCCGCATCGGTGAACGGAACCAACCATGGCCCCATAGCGCCAGTATTGTCCCAATTCTTGCCCTGTGTGACATTAAACTTGGCATGGCGTACCCAATCGCGGATTGTCCCTTCGTTGCAGAGCGTAATGGCCGCGATGTGATCATATGCATCGGCCTGCGAAATGCGTCGCCCTTGTTTGCCAATCACAACCGCGATCTCACCCTCATAATCCAACTGATGCGATTCAGATGGTCGAATCAAAGCCTCTCCATGGCCTACAAACCCCCGCGCAAAGCGTGGAAACAACGACATATTGGCCGGCGCTTGGCTGCCGTCTTTATATTCTGCATTGCGATCCGGGAAATTCACTCCCACGCAGATAATCTTCTCACCATTGGCCACAGGCATCTCATAGGAAAATCTCCCGTTCGGATGGCTGACAGCCGCCCCAACAATTGCTGCCGATAAAGCGGGCAGGCCTTGAGCAGCAATCACATCTTTTAATGTAGCCCATTGTGGAAAGTATTGCGACAACGCGGTAACGCCAGCATCAGTCACCGCCCCATAACTCACTGCGCCTTGACTGCGAATTGTTGCAAATTTCATAAGGTCTCTCCTTGGGTCACGCCCATTAATTCTTGAGCCGAGGATGAATGCTGTTGGCTTTCCAATTGAACCGCTTAGATATTTCGACAATCTCAAGCGAAAGGGCAAAATGCGGCTGCGCAAGCTGGGCTGCAAAAGCAGATTTTGCGACCTCCATCAAAGCAGCACCCGCCGCCGCCTTTTGCTCGTCACTACGGCCCCCACCAATCCGCAAAATCATATCTGCAAAGGCATTGTTGGGATGTTCATCCGCTATAGAGCTGTGCGGCATAGGATGCGCGCGCACTCGAATGCCCGCCAGAGGAAACAAGCCAGTCTGTTGCATTGCCTTGCTCATCACAGCACAGAGCTCTGTCATATTCACCTGCTCGCCGAGGTTTTCCGAATATTGAATGATAAAATGCGGCATGTGGTTTCCTTCCAATCTTCGCTTGAATAATCGCAGCACCGGCAGAAATGGCAAGCAATGATCGTGTTTTTGTTGACAGATACTGGCTGCATAAAGTAATTAATATATTAATCATTAATATAAAAGGTAACCCATGCCCAAATTCCTTGAAAGCCTTCCCATGCTCCTCAGCCGCACTTTGGATGGCATAATGCCCAGATACCGCAGCCTATTCCAGACCCATGGCCTAACGGATCAACAATGGCGGGTGCTGCGCGCGCTTTGGGAGCAAAAGCATCTAACCTCGGCAGAGATCTCGCAAATGACCCTGCTGCCCACGCCTTCCTTGGTCGGCATTTTGGACCGGCTTGAGAAAAAAGGACTGATCGGCCGCCTGCGCTCAGTTAAGGATCGCAGGCATGTGCATATCATCCCAACACAGGCGGGCCGCGACCTGCAGGCCCACATGTTGCCAAAAGTCGAGCAGATCCATGACATCTATATGCAGAGGATCACCCCTGAAGAGTGGGATGAATTAAATCGTATTTTAAACAAAATGGCAGAACCGGCTGAACAAAGGAGTTTCGCATGAAAAACGCAGGAATTCGAACTGGCGCGGAGTATCTTGAAGGGTTGCGCGATGATCGAGAAATTTGGACTCGTGGCGCAAGGGTAAAAGACGTCACCGCCGAGCCCGGCATCCAAGGTGGGACGGCATCCCTTGCTGGATTTTTGGATCGCCAGCATGAGGAGGCCTACCGTGACAAGGTAACCTTTCTCGACAAAGACGGCGTCCGCTGCGCCACATCGCATATGGTGCCAAAGTCCAAGGAAGACGTCTTGCAACGTGGCCGCGCCTTTTATGAATGGGCCACATGGTCCAATGGGATGTTTGGCCGGACTCCAGATTATAAAAACGCCTCAGTTATGGCCTTCGCCCATGCGCCCGGATTTTTGGCACAGGGCACTGTGGGGCAAGCGGATTTTGTCCAGAATATGACAAATTTCTATGATGAGGTGCGGCTCAACGACAAAGTCCTGACCCACACATTGGTGAACCCTTCCGTTTCACACGCGCAATTCGCCAGCGGCAAGTTTGATCGAGAGGTTGCACTACATGTGATCAAAGAAACCGATGTAGGTATCATCGTTAAGGGTGCCCGCCTCTTGGCTACCTTGGGGCCCTTGGCCGATGAAATTGAAGTCTTCCCTTCCACGGTGCTGAAAGCGGATCCCAGCAATATACCTTTCGCCTTCGCTTTCGCCATTCCCATCGCAACCCCGGGGCTTAAAATGCTGTGCCGCGACACCTACGATCACGGAAAATCGCATTTCGACGCACCTCTATCGTCACGCTATGAGGAAATGGATGCGGTGGTAATCTTCGATAATGTGTTGGTGCCGTGGGAACGCATTTTCATGTATGGTGAGCCAAACCTATGCAATCAAGCATTTGGCGCCACAAACGCCGTGGTCCACATGGCCCATCAAGTCGCTTGTGGCAAACTGGCAAAGGCGGAGTTCATGGTGGGCATCATGTGCGCCATTGCCAAAGCCACGGGCCGTGACAAGGATCTCGCCACGAAGGGCATGATTGCCGAAGTGATGGTGATGGCTGAAACTGTGCGGGCCTTGCTTTTCTCTGCCGAGCAGCAGGCGCATGAAGATCAATGGGGCAACTTTACCCCCCTACGCGGCCCGCTTGATACCTCGCGCAACCTCTTTCCAAAGATGTACCCACGTATGGTTGAGATCATGCAACTTTTGGGATCGTCATCCTTAATGGCCACCCCCACCGAAGCAGATTTTAGCAATGATATGTCCACCGATGTGGAAAAATATTTTCAGCTCACCCATATGGATAGCCGCGACCGCGTGGCCCTGTATCGGCTTGCACATGACATAGCAGTGTCAGGCTTTGGTACCCGCCAAGCGCTTTATGAGCGGTTCTTCTTCGGTCCGCCGCATATTATGAATTCTGTGTATTTTGACAGCTATGACAAAGACAGTAAAATCGCCCGTGTAGACGCCCTACTGGCGCAGGCTTGAACAAAACGACCGCCACACCTGGTCGGGGTATGGCAGTCTTTGAATCTACGAGGGCTGACAATCAAACTGAATGTAAAAACTCTCTGCCGCAAACTACAGGCTAAAATCGAACCCAAGCTGCGATGATGACCAAAGAAGCCTAGCTTATTTTAGATAGGTCCGGGCCACGACCAACGCGGCCCGAGAAAAGTTTATTGATTTGGGAAATAATCTTCACAGGTGCCTTCCCGGTAGACGTCAGCGGTGCAACAATGCAACCCGCCACCAAAGGCATAGGCGTCGCGCAGGTCGACTTCGATAACTTCCATGCCCAATTTATCCATTTGCTCGGCTTGATAGACCTCCGATTTTTCCACACAAACAGTTTTTGGATCAAGCACCAATACATTCATGCTCAGCCATGTAGATGAATAGCACAAGGGTGGAGGGGCGTTGTGAGCAGGTTGCGCAGAGTCCACAATCTCCCAGTCATTTTTATTAAACATCTCGCGTTGCTCTTCCGGCAGGCGACGCTGCGGATTATTTAAGATCAATCCCGGACGTAGAGGGGTAAAGGTAGCGTCAATGTGGATCGGATAGGGGTCGCCCGGGAAATTCACAGCGTGCACACGGTGATCCGGGAAGTGCCGGCGCAGCCATTCAATCCCCTTCATATTCGTAGTGAATCCGTGCTGAACCACCAAATCACGCCCAAAACGCAGCACATCCGCCGCATCAAACAAAGGCTCTTCCTCGGTGGTCACAAAGAATTTTTCTGCGGCCCATTTCAAGCGCTTTTCAACACCGATTTTATCCGACAAATAATCAGGATGATAATCAGCATCAGTCAAGCGCGGCTTAGGTGCAGCTTCATGGCGAAATTTTGGATCTTCGTTGAAATACTGCTGCATCAAGGGGCGATAGTTCAAATATTCGAACCAGCGGCAACGGTAAGACATGGTGGCTTCTAAGATCTCAGACCCGACAGTCAGCAAAACATCCCGTGGTGGCATGCAGCCGAATTGGCTTTCCGTTTGAAAGTCTGGCGTAATGGCGGGTTGCGCGTGATCAATGGAGGTAGGCCGATCCACCCGCACACCGCGTTTTTGCAACATTGCAGAAAAATTATCTAAAAGCTCATTGGCCCGATCAATAGTGTCTTGTGGCCGGCGGCCCCATTGGCCCCGCATATCGCTGTCTTCTGGAACCTTTGCATCCAATGCAGGTTCTTCGGCTGGGATATGACAATCATCTGCCCGCCCGACGATCACATGCCGCAATGGATCCCATTCATTCCAACTGTTCACAACTGTTTTTTGAGTATCACTCATCTCGAGGCTCCCGTTTGGATAGCAAATTTTGAACTGTTGCCTCGCAGATAGATAGTTTTTAGGAAGCTGGCTAGATCAAAGCGACGCATCGCTCAAAGGGCGCCGCTTTTGGATCCTTATATTGACACCGCGGCCGGGGAGAGGCAGGCAGAAGGTGAGCGCAAAGAGGATCAAATATGACAAACCACGTTTACAAGGGCGATCTGCCAGATGATTTGGACCTCGGTCCAATCGTTGCTATTGATTGCGAGACCATGGGCTTGAACCCAAAACGCGATCGATTATGTGTTGTGCAGCTATCCAGCGGTGATGGGAATGCGCATCTGGTACAGGTGGCCAAGGGTCAAACATCGGCCCCAAATCTGTGCAGGATATTGGAAGATCCAAATGTGTTGAAACTGTTTCATTTTGGACGGTTCGACATCGCCGCAATGTTTGAGGCTTTCGGAGCACTCACCGCGCCTGTCTATTGCACCAAAATCGCCAGCCGCTTGATCCGCACCTATACGGACCGCCACGGTTTAAAAAACTTGCTGCAAGAATTGCTCTTGGTAGATATTTCCAAGCAGCAGCAATCCTCAGATTGGGGTGCAAAAAACTTGTCTAAGGCTCAAGTTGAATATGCCGCCTCCGATGTTTTGTATCTGCATCAATTGCGCAATGCTTTAGATAAAATGTTGATCCGCGAAGGCCGAATGGAAATCGCGCAATCGTGCTTCGACTTCCTGCCCACCCGTGCGCAACTTGATTTGGCCGGTTGGCCCGATACCGATATCTTTGCGCATTCTTAATCCAGCCCCATACGATTAGGAGCAGTATGAATTTTTCGTTTGATGACAGCTATTCAGCTTTTGTGACATGGGTGAAAACCCTGCTGCCAATTGCTGCCCTCGGGCTGTTGTCAACGATTTTCCTCTTCTCAGGCAAAGTCGATGTCACCCAATCCCTGCCCTATGCAGAACATAATGTTGCCAACATTATTCGCGAGCAACGAATCACAAGGCCCTATTTCGCCGGCGTTTCCAACAATGGAACCGAGATCACCCTTTCGGCTGCCTATGCCTCTCCAGACCCTGAAAATAACGATAAGTTGAACATCACCGAGCTGTCCATTGTGTTGCAATCTGCACTGATGCGCACAACTCAGATCACGGCAGGCCTTGGAGCACTCGATTCCGCCACTCAAATCGCTTTGGTCTCCCGAGGGGTTCACATTTTAGCCATGCCCGATTTCTGGATCACAACCGATGCTTTAACAGTGGATCTAAAACGGGGTATAGCCGTCGCAGAAGGTGGGTTTCGGGGCGTCACAGCCTTGGGAACCATAAATGCAGAGAAAATGGTCGTGCAAATGACCGCCGATGATCAGCAAATCGTTTTCACAAATGACGTGCGCCTGATATACAACCCAAAACCAAACTGATCGAGGTAGGCTGTGCGACACATTTTATTAACTCTTACGGTGCTGCTGTCGACTTGCCTTTTAGCCTTCACCGCAAGCGCTCAAACCAGCCTCTCCTTAGGCGGCTTCACCACAGATCCCGATGCCCCGGTTGAAATGACTGCAGACAAACTTACGGTCAGTCAGTCTGACGGCTCGGCCCAATTCGAAGGTAATGTTATCATTGCGCAGGGTGTCATACGTCTAGCCGCCAGCCTTGTGACCGTGACATATCTGGAAGCGGGTGGCATCGATCGGCTGAACGCCAGCGGTGGCGTGACTTTGGTCACCCAAACAGAATCAGCCAAAGCTGAAACCGCAGAATATGATCTGACGAACCGCCAATTGGTAATGCGTGGCGAAGTTGTGCTGATCCAAGGTCAGAATGCAATTTCGGCCGACAGCATGAATATTGATTTGGCATCAGGGGCTGCCGTGATGGAAGGCAGGGTACGCACCGTCCTGTCGAGTGGATCAAAGTAATGACAGATCTCCCCTTCGAAGTGGCTGAGGGTCAGGGCGGCCTAAAAGTAGAATCGCTGCGCAAAAGTTATCGTAAACGCTTGGTGATCCGTGATGTTAGCATGCAGCTGCATCGTGGCGAGATTGTAGCGCTTTTGGGGCCTAATGGCTCCGGCAAAACCACCTGCTTTTACTCCATCGCAGGCCTAGTAACGCCGGAAGGCGGCAAGGTCAGCATCGATGGCCGTGACGTGACACGTATGCCGATGTATCGGCGTGCCCGGCTCGGTATTGGCTATTTGCCGCAAGAGATGTCCATCTTTCGTGGGATGACTGTCGAAAATAATATTCTCGCCGTGCTTGAGCTGAGTGAAGCTGACAGCAAGCGCCAATATGAGCGCTTAGAAGAATTGCTCAATGAGTTCTCAATTGACCACCTCCGCCGCGCGCCCGCTCTTGCGCTGTCTGGTGGCGAACGGCGCCGGGTTGAGATCGCCCGCTGCCTAGCGACGAATCCGAAATACTTGCTGCTCGACGAACCTTTTGCAGGTGTGGACCCAATTGCTGTTAGTGAGATCCGAACGTTAGTATCAGCCCTGAAAAAACGTGGGCTGGGCGTGTTGATCACAGATCATAACGTCAGGGAAACCCTGGAAATTGTCGACCGCGCCTATATTTTGCACGATGGCAAAGTCCTGATGAGCGGCACCACACAAGAAATCGTGGAAGATGAAAATGTAAGGCGGGTCTATCTCGGCGAAAATTTTCGTTTGGGCTAAAGTTCAGTTTTAAGTTGATAATAGGCTCCTATATTTGGCCAAATGACGTTGTAATGTGTTGTGACTTTATTCATCTAAATCAAACAAACTGCGTTAGGCAGCTTGCGATCCAAAATGGGCTCGTAAGGATTGATTGATATGGCCTATCGCACTCAAAGCTTGCATTGCAGGCTGCTTTTTTAAGGAGACGAAATGCTTTATCAAATTACCGGAAAACAAATCGACATTGGCGAGGCTTTGCAAACCCATGCAAAATCTGTTGTGGATGCCGTCGCTGCGAAATATGCAGAACGCCCAACTGACGCCCCCATCACTTTCTCTCGAAGTGCGAACAAATTTGTATGTGAAGTGAGCGTCCATCTCTCGACCGGCATTACGGCGCAAGCCAATGCGCATGACCATGAAATATATACCTCTTTTGACGCTGCATCGGAA
>Ga0209712_10002099_pt1 | contig 16683 bp, 12 predicted proteins | sample ArcOceMetagenome_FD_187443 | JGI IMG/M metagenome (GOLD analysis project Ga0209712, IMG submission 187443) | Marine eukaryotic phytoplankton communities from Arctic Ocean - Arctic Ocean - Greenland ARC118M Metagenome (SPAdes) (version 2) | ecosystem: Environmental > Aquatic > Marine > Oceanic...
CGTAATATCAATGCCTGCTGAGTTATAAATCACAGACTGGCCGTTAATAATTAAAGAAATATTGTTTTTTTCAATCAACTCGCGCAGCACCTTATCTAACGCTGGGCGCATGCTGGCCAAGAACTCTTGCTCAGCGCCTGCTTTGGCATTAGTTAAGTATTGCTGCAGCCCTTGATACTCAGCATTTAAGGTCTGAATTTCTGCCTGCAACGTTTGCAACTCTTCACTACTCATCAGGTCCTTGTCGGCCACGAAACGCTGCTGCAATGCCTGCAATTGCTTGCCCATGGCGTCAAAGCGCACCGCTTGAGGCTCCAGCTGTGCCGACAAAGTTTGACCCAAAGCAATGGCTTTTGCCGTGGCAAATATAGCCTGCTCTGCTTTGAGTACAACAATGGCGTTTGCCAAAGCCAATTGTGACGTAATGACAGTCAGCGCAAAAACTGCTGTAGCGACAATGATCTTCACTTTATTCATTAAAACTCCTTCTAGGGTTGGGTCAGAACGACCGACCCAACGTAATGTGCGTTGACTGTGTTAAGTCACCTGTTTTTTGTTTCAACGGAGTAGCCATAACTAAAGTTAGCGGCCCCACTGGGGTCAACCATGCAAGGTTAAGACCGCCAGAGACCCTCAAGTCTGCTGTAGTAAAGTTGCCAGACTCGTAGACATTACCTGCGTCAATAAACAGCGAGGTACGGACTGAGGGGTTATCGCTAAACAATGGGAAAATGAGCTCGGTAGACGCTGTTGTCAGTAGTTGACCACCTAACGAGGCGTTATTAGACGCGCTTTTAGGCCCCAGAGAGTTGTTAGAAAAACCCCGCACGCTGCCAAAGCCACCTGCATAGTAGTTGGCAAAAAACGGCGTTGTGCTGGTCGCGCCATAAGCACCGACAACAGCCACCCGCGCTCCCGTAGAAAAGACTAGAGATTCAGTGTAGTTAATGGGTATAAAGTTGCGGTAATTATAACTTAGCTGATAAAAATTCAGGTCACTATTAGGTAACGCTAAATCTAAGCCCACACCATGGGAACTGCCCTTAGTGGGATACCAAAAGTCATTTAAGGTATTGTTTTTCCAGCTGACAGAGGTTTTAAACTGCTTATAATTTTGCCCTTCTGCGGCCACAAAGCTGGTCGCTTCAGCAGCTGGCGCAGTACCCAGTGTTAGATCTATTCGCTGATAGCCGACTTTGAAGTCTAACCCAGTGGCATCGTCAATTGGATAGCCAAAACGCAGGTCAAAACCAACACTATCAGTGGCAAAACTACTTACATCGATTTTTGAAAAGTCGCGCTTGGTATAATACAAATCAACGCCACGGCTGACACCATCAACAGTGTAATAAGGGTTGAGGTAGCTGAATTTATATGAATCGGTACTGTTGCTAGAGGTAAAAGACGCTTCCATCTTATTACCCGTACCTAAGAAATTATTTTGGTTCACCGACCCACCCCAAAAAGCGCCTTCACCATCGCTGTAACCTAGGGTGACAGAAAAATTGGAAGTTAGCCCTTCCTCTACCTCAAACTCCACGTCCAACTGGTCGTCGGTGCCAGGCACGGGCACTGTATCTACGTTCACATTATTAAAAAAACCTAATCGCTGAAGACGTAGCTTTGATGCGGTAATATCCGCCATAGACGCCACCGCACCTTCCATTTGACGCATTTCACGTCGCAATACATCATCACCGGTAAGCGTATTACCTCGGAAACCTATGCGCCGCACATAGGTGCGCTTACCCGATCTAATCTGGTATTGTACGTCAACCGTTTTTTGCGCTTCGTTAACTAGAGGCACAGGCTGCACGTCAGCAAAGGCAAATCCATTGTCGCCAAATAATTGGGTTATTTCTGCCGCCTCGTTGATGAGTTTTTCTCGAGAAAAAACTTGCTCTGGAGAAACGTCGAGCAGAGCCCATATATCCGCCTCATCGACCTCATATTGACCCGCAATAGTTAACTTTCCAATATTAAACCGCGCACCTTCAGTTAGGTTAATGGTAATAAATACATCGGCTTTGTCTGCAGAAATAGCCACTTGCGTAGATTCAATATTAAACAGCACGTAGCCTTTGTTTAAGTAATGGGAGCGTATATTTTCTAGGTCTGCCGTAAGCTTTTCTCTGGAGTAGCGATCGTCTTTAGTAAATAAGGTCCACAGTCCAGGGGTTTGCAGGCTCATTAAGTCAATAAGCTCAGCATCACGATAACTGTCATTGCCAATAATATTAATATGGCTAATCGAAGAAGTGACTCCCTCATTAACCTTAACGTCAATAGATACCCGATTCTCACCCAAATCATTGACCACAGACTCTATTAACACTGCATATCGCCCTTGGCGATTGTACTGTCGCTCAAGTTCGAGCTCTATCTGCGCCAAAGTTGCTCGTTTAAAGATTTCACCTTCCTTTAGACCCGCAGCTCCTAAGGCCAAACGAAGCTGTTCCGCTTTAATAATCTTATTACCTTCTAAGCCAATAAAGCCGATGGCCGGGCGCTCTTGCACCACAACCAGTAATAGATTCCCGTCTTGCTCTAAGCGAATGTCTTCAAAGTAGCCACTTTTAAACAGACTTCGCGTGGCATAAGCTAACGTGCGCTCGTCTGCTGTATCACCCACTCTTAGAGGCAACTCCGCAAACGCTTGACTTGAAGAAAGCCGCTGTAACCCTTCGATACGAATATCTTCAATGGTGAAAGCCAAAGCCATTTGTGAGACTGCCAAGGTGCAACTTAACAGCACACTTAAAATAATTCTTTTCATATGTCACTAACCTAAAATAAGATTAAAGTAGGGCATCAAGTCATTGGAAACGGCAATAATCATGACGCTAAACACGATTGCCATACCAATGCGTAAACCGATGGCTTGAATATGTTCGGGCACTTTGCGGCCCGTGACGACTTCTACGAGGTAATATACCAAATGTCCGCCATCCAGCATAGGAACAGGCAGGAGATTTAATACTCCAAGACTGACACTCAAGTAAGCCATAAAACTAATATAAGCGATCACACCAGACTCTGCTGAAGCGCCAGCAATTTTAGCAATGCTAATAGGACCACTTAAATGCTCAATAGACACTAGGCCTTGCAACATTCGCCCCAAGAAACTTAACGTCAACGCGGCCATATCTAAAGCCTGTTGGCCACCTGCCACCACGCCCGCAAACAAGCCTAATTGTTGTTCAAATTGCATGGATTGTGGCCACGAAACAGGAGCCACACCTATGCCAATGAGACCAATACGTTCACCTAATTCATTCGTATAAGAGCCTAACTGCACAGGCACTTCTAGGCGTTGAGAATCCCGCTCAAGGGTAACGCTAACCGCCATATCTGCATAACTTTGAATAAAGGCAACAAACTCACTATAGCCCGCCATAGGCTGCTGATTAATAGCCACTATTTTGTCAGCCACTTGCAACCCAGCCAGCTCTGCTGAACCTTGAGGTACGATCTGGTCAAGCATAATGGGCACGTTGGGACGCCAGGGCTGCAAGCCCAACTGAGCCATAGGGCTAGATTGCACCGCAGCCGACATCCATCGTGTGACCGCAAAAGTACGCTCAACGGGCGCCCCTAGGGCAGGTAAAGTATCCAGCTCATTGGGCGCCACCGCTTGGTCTTGCAGTGCCGGTTCATCGAGTCCTTGTAACAAAAAGCTTATATTAGCCGTTTCACCAATGCGTTTTGCGAGGGCAATATTTACAGCTTCCCACGTGGGGGTCTCATGACCATCAATGGCCAAGATGCGCTGAGGCGCATCAAAACCAGACATCCCTTTGTCCAACGCAACAGCCACAGGGATCAGCTGAGGCGTGCCAGACACCTGCACTACCGCATAGAGCAAACCCGCAAACAGTAAATTAACCAACGGACCCGCCACCACAATGGCAATCCGCTGCCAAGGAGACTTTAGATCAAAAGCGGTGTTTAGTTCGCTCACAGCAACCGCATCATTGCGCGAGTCCAACATCCGCACATAACCACCTAAAGGCAGCCAAGCAAAGACATATTCAGTACCACCTTTACCCAACTTAGTAAAAATAGGCCGCCCAAAGCCGACAGAAAAACGCAACACTTTTACGCCGCACCAGCGTGCCACAAAATAATGCCCAGCTTCATGCACAGTAACCAGCACCGCTAGAGCAAATATCGTGGTTAATATGGTAATTACCATAACCTTTTCAAACCCTTATGTACCAAAAAATATAAGACACAAAGCAAATACAGGAGCGGCAGCCGTCAAACTGTCAATGCGATCCATAATGCCCCCATGGCCCGGTAATATCGAGCCGCTATCCTTAATGCCACATTGGCGCTTGAACATGCTTTCCGTTAAATCACCCACCACGGACACAAATAACAGCACCAAGGCCAACCCATAAATACCAAAGGAAAGGTTTTGCGAAAAGTTTAGGTGCTGCTGTGTGCCCATAGTCACCAAAAGTACGGTCACAGAAGCGCCACCGATACCAGCCCATGACTTTGCAGGGCTGACCTGAGGCATCAGTTTACGCTTACCAAATCGTTTGCCAGCAAAGTAAGCGCCCGTATCAGCTCCCCACACAATCAAAAACATATACACAATTAACCAAGGACCTTGCTCCAACTCGCGTATATACACCATTGCAGCCCAGGTAGGCACCAACACTAAAAAGCCAACCACACCTTTGCTCACGCGCCCACACCAAAGAGCACACGCTCGAGGATAAAGCACTACTAGCACGGTGGCCACTAGCCACCAAACGGCAGCCGTAGTAAAAATGATTTGTTCGTAGTGAGGTAGCAACTTTTGAGCAATCACAATAGCAAAGAGCAAAGACAATACATAAACCGTGCGCTGACTCCGGCTCACAAGACGCATCATTGCGGTCCATTCCCACGCAGCCATAAGGACGATAAGAGCCATGAACAGAGCGAAGGCTTGGGGGGATAACAAAAAAACAGCCGCAAGTGTAAGGGGTGCGATCACCAAGGCTGTAGCTATTCTAAATTTCAACATATTATTATTTTACATTGTATCAAAGACGCCTACTACTGCGTAGCTAAACGTTTGACTCCTGTTCTATTAACTGCGTACCAGTTTGGCCAAACCTCCGTTGTCTTTGACCAAATTGAACCAATGTATCCACCATTTTTTGATGTTTAAATTCTGGCCAAAGCGTGTCTACAAAGACTAACTCTGCATAGGCCAGTTGCCACAATAGAAAATTACTGATGCGCTGCTCACCGCTAGTGCGGATACATAAATCAACCGCAGCTAAATCACCTAAACTCAAATATTGACCAAAAATATCCTCGGTTATCGAGTCAGGTTCAGTGCCATTTTCTTTAACATCTTCAGCCATCTTCTTGGCCGCTTCGACAATGTCCCATCGTCCTCCATAGTTAGCCGCAATACTTAACTGCAAACCAGTGTTAGATGATGTTTTTTCTTCAGCAGCGATGATCAGCCTTTGCAACTCTGCACTCAAACCTGCGGTGTGGCCTATAATACGTAAACGAATATTATTCTCATGTAACTTATTCACCTCACGCTTTAACACGTAGACAAATAGATCCATCAAAGCTTTCACTTCAAGCGCAGGTCTGCGCCAATTTTCGCTACTAAAGGCAAATAGCGTCAGCGCTGGAATTTCATAATGCACAGCAGTCTCAATCACCGCTCTAACAGCCTGCACACCTGCTTTATGGCCAGCCACACCAGATAACTTGTGAGTCTTGGCCCAACGATTATTGCCATCCATAATGATGGCAATATGCTGGGGCAGCGTTTCTAGCTTTTGGGCCAGAATAGCTTGGCGTGGGTCGGTCATGCATTAATCCTTAATGTGTGCATTATTAGAAAAAATGATGTGGATTAAACCTCCATCAAATCCTTTTCTTTAGCTAATAAAGCGGCTTCTATCTTTGCCACATGGGCATCAGTAGCTTTTTGTACCATATCCTCACCACGACGCGCATCGTCTTCTGATATATCTTTATCTTTCAAAAGCTCCTTAATATCGCCATTTGCATCACGGCGAATACTGCGCACCGACACACGGGCTTTTTCGGCTTCTTCACGCGCACCACGAATAAAGCTTTTGCGAGTTTCTTCTGTGAGCGCTGGCATAGGCACTCGAATCAAATCACCAGAGGTCGAGGGATTGAGCCCCAAGTTAGCCTTCATGATGGCTTTTTCTATCTCTGGCACCATGGGCTTCTCCCAGGGTGATACGGCTAAACAGCGGCCATCTTCAACAGAGATATTGGCCAACTGGTTAAGGGGGGTATCACTGCCATAATAAGACACCATGACGCTATCTAGAATGCTTGGATGCGCTCGCCCAGTGCGGATACGTTTAAAGGCTTCACTGAGGGCCAAAATACTCTTGTCCATGCGTGCACTGGCATCTTGTTGGATATCGTTAATCATTTTATTCTCCGCCCTCAGGCACTGTCACATTCACTAGGGTGCCTTCATGGCCACCAACCACTAAATTAACTAAAGCGCCTGGTTTATTCATATTAAATACCCTGACTGGCATTTCTTGATCACGACACAGACACATGGCCGTTAGATCCATAATACCTAATTGCTTTTCTATAGCTTCATCAAAGGTAATGTATTCATACTTAACTGCATCTGCATTTAAAACAGGATCAGAATCATAAACGCCATCCACTTTAGTGGCTTTGAGCACTACGTCTGCTTCGATTTCTATACCCCTTAAAGAGGCCGCTGAATCGGTGGTAAAAAAGGGGTTACCGGTACCCGCAGAGAATATCACCACATTGCCTTGTGACAAATACAACATAGCATTGCGGCGGTCATAATGGTCCACCACCCCACTCATTGGAATAGCTGACATCACCCGAGTAGTAATGTTAGACCGTTCCAGAGCATCTCGCATAGCTAAGGCGTTCATTACTGTGGCTAACATACCCATATGGTCACCCGTCACACGATCCATACCCGCTTCACTGAGCGCGGCGCCGCGAAACAAGTTGCCACCACCAATAACTAAGCCAACTTGAACCCCAATACCTACTAACTGGCCAATCTCAAGAGCCATACGATCTAAGACCTTAGGGTCAATACCAAAGTTCTCGCTTCCCATTAGGGCTTCACCACTGAGTTTCAGCAAAATTCGTTTATAGCGAGGTTGCCGCTTATCAGAAATTGGCATTTATTTTCTCCAAAATATTAGTGTGCAACGGCCCTATCTTTACTACCAACCCATAGTGCTGACAAAACCATTGGATATTGACGTATTAGAAGCCTAAGGGCAAGTTATGCCCTTGGTTTACATAAAAAAAAACGCCACCACGGTAGACTCATCCACCATGGCGACGCTTCATGCGAACGAATTAAGACTTAACCCTTTAACTGCTGTGCTACTTCGGCAGCAAAATCGACTTGCTCAACTTCAATGCCTTCACCCACTTCTAAACGATGGAAAGCGGTAACAGATGCATCTACAACTTTTAACAAGTCGCTGATTTTTTGTTCTGGGTTCTTAACAAACGGCTGTTCATTTAAGCTGTTTTCCGCCAAGAACTTGTTAATACGACCCATCATCATCTTGTCAACAATTGCCTCTGGCTTACCGGCCATGTCAGGCTGGGCCTTAATAATATCTTTTTCTTTTTCTACTTCCTCAGCAGTCATGTCGTCACGACTGATGACCCGAGGATTAGTGGCAGTAGCATGCATGGCTATATCTTTAGCCAGCTCACTTTCACCCGCAGTCAGGGCAATCAAAGTAGCCACTTTATTATTACTGTGCACGTAGGCCGCTACGTTCGATGCTTCGAGCATAACGATACGACGTGGGGTAATGTTTTCACCAATTTTCTGTACCAGTGCCTCACGCGCATCAGACAAGTCTCCAACCATCAAGGCTGCCATGTCATCTTGTTTAGCGGCAAATGCTGCGTCAGTTACTTTAGTCACAAACGCTAAAAAGCCTTCGTCACGAGCTGCAAAATCTGTTTCTGAATTCACTTCAACCAACACACCATAGGAATTGTCAGCAGCAACTTTTGCACACACAACACCTTCAGCAGCAATACGGCCCGCTTTCTTGGCTGCTTTCATACCGCTAGATTTGCGTAAATCTTCGATTGCCTGCTCAATATCACCTTCAGCAGCAACAAGGGCCTTTTTACAATCCATCATGCCCAAGCTAGTACGCTCACGCAGTTCCTTAACCATAGATGCAGAGATTGCAGCCATTAGAAAATCCTCAAGTTAGGTTCTCAACGTCACTCAGGACGTCGTTAAAAAAAAGGGAGCCAAGCTCCCTTTAGTATATTCGCCTAGCTAAACCAAAGGTTTAGGCTTATTCGGCGACCACTTCTTCAGCAACTTCTACGAATTCACCAGCAACTGAGGTGCCGTCGTCTTTGCCAGAAGCACAAGCATCAGCCATAGCAGAAACGTAGATTTCGATAGCGCGTAAAGCGTCGTCGTTAGCAGGGATGACGTAATCAATGCCGTCTGGGTTACTGTTAGTATCTACGATACCAATCACAGGAATACCCAATTTATTAGCTTCGTTGATGGCAATACGCTCGTGCTCAACGTCAACGACAAACAAGGCATCTGGTAAACCGCCCATGTCCTTGATACCGCCAATGGCACGTTCAAGCTTTTCCATTTCACGCTGACGCATCAACGCTTCTTTTTTAGTCAACTGCTCAGAGGTACCGTCGCTAAACTGTGTTTCTAAGGTACGGAACCGATTGATTGACTGTCGAATAGTCTTGTAGTTAGTCAACATGCCACCTAACCAACGGTGGTTAACGTAAGGCATACCCACACGACTAGCATGTTCTTTAATCAACTTACCTGCAGCACGCTTAGTACCAACGAACAATACTTTGTTCTTGTTGGAGGCCATGTTTTCAACGATTGCGAGCGCTTCATTCAAGGCTGGCAAAGTTTGGTCTAGATTGATGATATGGATTTTGTTTCGAGCACCAAAGATGTACTGACCCATTTTTGGGTTCCAGTAACGGGTTTGGTGGCCGAAGTGGGCGCCGGCTTTAAGCAGGTCGCGCATACTTACTTTAGTCATTTTAATTTCCTTTGTATGGGTTAGGCCTCCATAAACCCTCGCCCTGCCTATCCCTTAACCAAAGAAAAGCAAGAACCACAGCTCGATCAGAAGCCTTAAAGCAGGCCCCCAACACCCAGAACCGTGTGCCGGTTTATGTGTGACGTTATAGTTAAGCTCCAAAAACAATAGTCTTTTTCTCAAAAGACAATAGAACGAATTTGGGCGCGCAATTTATACCATAAAAAGAAGGGTAAAAGCAAAACCTTTTAGTAATTGGAAACTATCTAATAGCCAGTAAATTCGCCGCAAGTTGATAACCTACATTGCGTTTATTTTGAATAATGAGTTCCGGCCTATTAATTACCGCCAATTTACGGCGTAAGCGGCTAATCAATGTCTCCAGGGTGTTTTTTCGAGCGCTATCCAAATTAAACCCCATAGCCTCCATCAGCTCATGGTACTCAATAGTTTCTGGACTTCGTAACGCCATAGAGGCCAGAGCCTTTACTTCATTTTGAGTCAGCGCTAACACCCCACCTGTGTGCTTTATCTTTTGGCTTTCCAAATCCAAAGTAATCAATGCGTCATATGTTTGAGCCACACTCAATTCACCAAATATACCCTTTAAGCAAGCTGTAAGAGCTTCGATTTTAAAGGGTTTCAACAGGTAAAGCATGACACCCGACTGGTAACCAGTGAGCATGTCCTGAGGCTGATTTAGGCCACTCATCATAATTACCCGCATACTAGGCATCGCACGCAGGTATCGCTGAGCCATGCTATGGCCTGACTCACCCGGTAGCTCAACATCCAACAACAATAAATCTGGCATTAAATGACAAGATGACTGGTCCATCTCCGCACCGTCACCAAATAAACGGCACTCATACCCCTCTTGCTGCAAACGCATCAAAATAGCGCCTCCAAAACCAGGATCATTTTCACAGATATAAATTAACGGCGCAGCGCAGCTGGAAGAGTAACTGTCGACATCATGTGTTTTTAAGTAATTCGCTGTGCTGGCAGCACTGGGGGCACTGGGAGCAGTCTTATTATATAAACCAAGCATGTAACATGCCTCTTCTACTGGCGGAAATGTTAGACATTCAAAGACTATCACTTTAAAAGATAAAATCTAAGAATTATTCCTAAAAATCATATTAACCCACAAAGGTATGAGCGAATCAACGTCTTAAAAGCAGTGGAACGAAATCAGCTTAGTATTTAGGAGTTTGGGCAATCAACCCTGTCAGACCATACAAAGAGGGTGCCCATGAATAAATATCAGAAAACGACTTTAGGGTAAATACGTCAATAATGCTGCCATTGTTCACCACGCGAGCTGGTAAGGCATCTTTGGCACCGGCACTTAACAATACAAGGCCGCCATCCGCTTTAATTAAGCCCCCATTACTGGCCTGATTATCGAAAAGGCTTTGCTGAATTTGTCGTTGAATCAATTAATTATTGGCGAAAGTGACACTGACTTCACTACCTGCTCCAAGGGCGGTGGTGCCCTTTGGCGTATAAATGGTGCCTTGGTTGCTAACACTATTGGCATTTAAGGCCACATAGTCACCTTGGTCGGCATTAATGGTACCTTGGTTAACGATGATGCCACCCCAAGAGCCATCAAAGGTTTGCATTTGGCTAGTGAGACTGCCATCGCCAATATCCAAGGCAGACGCCACCATAACGACCGCGTTCACTTGAGCGTTGGCACCAAACAATATTCCATCGGGATTAATTAGGTACACCTGGCCATTAGTGTTGATATGACCCAGAATTTTGGAACCGTTGATATCTAATATGCGATTTACAGCAGTGGCGGTGCTGCTGGTTTGTATAAAATTAACGCTTTTACTGGCACTTACCTAAAAGTTTTGCCAGTTAAAGGATAAGTTTTGGCTGTTTTGCGTCACGGTGGTAGTGTTGGCCACTTCAACTATGGTGCCATCGCCAGCAGTGACTTGGCCACCAGATGGGCTGGCTTGAACCACGGGAACACAGCGGCTTGCGGCTAATACTCAGCCTCGCGCTGTATTTTTACTGCGGCTACGGGCCGTTTCTCTAACAACCATGCATGCGCTTCGGGCGTGATTCCACAATAAGTAATAGGTATGATTCATAGCAATGCACTTGCAATCCGAGTAAGTAAGTAACCTAATTCATTTAGGAATTGGTGCGCACCCTAACAAATTAGCTTGTTAGTTTCGATTACTGGATGTAAGAAATGGATGTGCACGTAAGTTTTTGGAAGCTTAGTGTCCCAGCCTGTGCAATATATTTTCAAGCAAAGTTATGGAATTTACCCATGTCTGGTATAATCCGTTTTAAACTTAGCCTTAGAACCATAGGCCACTGAGCATCAGTGGAATTACGACCTACTGAGAAACCAATGAATATATTGATTAAAGACGCCGCCGCAATCGAAAAAATGCGTGTTGCTGGCCGTTTAGCCGCAGAAGTGCTGGAAATGATTCACGAGCATGTGCAAGTGGGTGTAACTACTAACAAGCTTAATCAAATTTGCCATGACTATATTGTTGATGTCCAAGGGGCGATTCCTGCACCATTGAATTACCACGGTTTCCCCAAGTCTATTTGCACCTCGGTAAACCAAGTGGTGTGCCATGGCATTCCTAATGATAAGCCCCTCAAACAGGGTGACCTGATTAATATTGACATTACTGTCATTAAAAATGGTTATCATGGCGACACCAGCCGCATGTTTTCAGTGGGTACCGTTGCACCCCACGCTGAACGGTTAGTGGCCATCACTCTAGAGTGTTTATATAAGGGTATTGCCTTGGTCAAGCCCGGTGCCCACCTAGGTGATATAGGCCATGTCATTCAAGTACATGCCGAGGCTAATCATTATTCCATCGTGCAAGAGTATTGTGGTCACGGTATTGGTGTCGGTTTTCATGAAGACCCGCAGGTACTTCATTACGGCAGACCCAACACAGGCGTTGAACTCAAAGAAGGCATGATCTTTACTATTGAACCGATGCTTAATGCGGGCAAACGCCATGTTAAACTAAATAAGAGTGATGGTTGGACGGTAACTACTGCCGACAAGCGCCTTTCTGCTCAGTTTGAACACACCATCTTGGTCACCGCCGACGGCTATGAGAACCTCACCCTGCGTAAAGAAGAAATGGGCCAATAATGTCTGTGGTGAGTCAACGGCTGCAAAGCCAACTGCTGGATCATAAGCAGCTGCAACAGCAGCTTGACAGCCACCCCACTGCCAAAGTACTCAAAGACGCTCTCAATGCGGGCCAAAGCCACCTCGACAGGTTATTTAACCAGCACAAGGAAACCCGTATTTATGAGCTGGTCCATGCCCGTGCATGGCTGGTTGATGAGATACTCCGCTTAGCTTGGCAACAATACTCTTGGCCAGATGACGCTGCATTGGTAGCCGTGGGTGGTTATGGCCGTGGCGAACTGCACCCTCATTCAGACATTGATTTACTTATTCTTTTAGATAATGATCTGGATGAATCCTGCTGGCAAAGCAGCACTCAGGAGTTTATTGCTTTTATTTGGGACTTAGGCCTCCAAATTGGCTCTAGCGTGCGCACCCTAAACGATTGTTACCAGCAAACTAAGGCAGACATTACCATCGCCACCAGCCTTATTGAATCTCACACCATTGTGGGTAAAGCCAGCTTGCGCAGAAAAGTATTCGATTGGGTTATTTCTGCACAAGCATGGACTGATGAAGCGTTTTACAAAGCCCGCATTGAAAGCCAACAGCTAAGACACAAGCGCACTAACGACACTGCTTACAACCTTGAACCCAATATCAAAAACTCTTCTGGTGGCTTGCGTGATATTCAAACCATCGGTTGGATTGGAAAACGCCATTTTGGCCTGCGCTATATGGCACAACTGGCTGGGCACGACTACCTTAGCCAGTCTGAGCTAGACACCCTGAAAGAGAGCACTGACTACCTTTGGACCATCCGTTATGCCCTTCATTTAATTGCAAAGCGCCCAGAAGAACGCTTGTTGTTTGACCACCAACGCAAGTTAGCTGCTTTTTTTGGTTATAAAGATAATGATGAAGAACTGGCTGTTGAACAATTTATGCACCGTTACTACCGCACAGCGATGCACATCGCTGAGCTAAACCAAACCCTGCTGCAGTTGTTCGACCAAGCCATCCTTCATGCCCATGATGAGGATCAAGTGGTGTCTGTAAATCGCCGTTTCGAACTTCGCAATGGTCGTTTGCAGGCCTGCTACGCTAGCGTTTTTTTGCGTCAGCCATTTGCCATTATGGAAGCTTTTGTCATCCTTGCTCAACACCCTCAATGTCACACTATTGGGGCCGAGTGCAAACGCTTGATTCAAGCCAACCGATATTTGATTGGCGACAAATACCGCCGCGATATTCGGGTCAACAGCCTCTTTATGGAGCTCCTGCGCTCTCCCCTGCGCATGTCTCACACATTATTAGAGATGCAACGCCAGGGGGTGCTGGGAGATTACCTACCTAGCTTTAATAAGATTGTTGGGCGCATGCAACACGACTTGTATCACATCTACACCGTTGACGCCCACTCTATGAAAGTGGTGAAAAAAATGCGCGAACTACTGCTGCCTAAGGAACAAGAACGCTTCCCCGTGGCAGGCCGGTTAGTGCATGAGCTACCCAAAATTGAACTGCTCTATATTGCTGGTTTTTATCATGACATTGGCAAAGGTAGTGGCCGTGATCACTCAGTGGTTGGGGCTGAGGAAGTGCGGCACTTTTGCAAACAACACCAACTAGGCAAGTGGGACACAGAGTTGGTTAGTTGGTTAGTGCGTAATCACTTACTGATGTCTATGACCGCTCAAAAGCGTGACATTGGCAACCCTGATATTATTCACGAATTTGCCACCAAAATGGGAGACCAGCTGCATTTAGACTACCTTTACGTGCTCACCGTGTGTGACATCAATGCCACCAACCCAGCACTCTGGAACAATTGGCGCGCATCGCTGTTACGACAGCTCTACACCGCGACTAACCGAGTATTGCGCTTAGGCCTAGACATCCCAGTAGACCACCATGGACTGATTGAACAAAGCCAAACTGATGCCCGCAAGCTATTGCAAGAACAGCGTTTTAATCCAGCCTCGGTCATGCGTTTATGGAAGAATTTGGGTGATGACTATTTTATCCGTGAGAACGCCAAAACCATTGCTTGGCATACCCGTACTATTTTAAATCACCAGATTGATGGGCCTGTGGTCGCCATCAGTGAAACCTCATTTAGCGCCTTTGAAGGGGGCACTCAGGTGTTTGTCTACACCCAAGACAAAGCGAACTTATTTGCCGTCTTGTGTGCCATTCTTGGCCAGCTTAATCTAGATATTCAAGATGCACGCATTATTACCACCGAAGACGGTTACAGCATGGACACTTTTATCGTGTTAGACACCCATGGCAACACCATAAACCAAACTCCAGTATTATTGGAAAAGCTTAAACAGCGCCTTACCCAGGCCTTGTTGTTTCCCGACGACTTTGCCTACATCGTCCAACAGCGCCAACCTAGAGTTCACAAACTCTTTAACCAACCGTCCAGCGTTAGCTTAAGCAACCCCGACGGCCGCAGCTGGACACGATTAGAATTATCCAGTGCCAATAGGCCAGGTTTATTGGCTCAAGTAGGTTTGGTCTTTATGCGTTTAGGGATTAGTCTTCAAAAAGCAAAAATTCAATCTATTGGTGGACGCGTGGAAGACGTGTTTTTTATTACCCTTTACAGTGGCGAACGCATTATTGATGTGAGCCTACTACAGACCCTTGAAAACGACATATGCCGCGCCTTAGATAACTAAACACCCTATGAAAGTAAAATGCTACATCGCCAACAGCTTAGGTCATTAAAAACTTGGATACATAGCGCCTTGGCTCACTGCGCTCAGCAACCTTATAGGGGTTAGCCTTTAACCAGAGGGTGGAGAGTAGCGGCCTAGTCCGTCTTGGCCTAGGTTGGGCGCTCGGCCACGTCTTAAAGCGAGCCAATCAGATTAAAAGCATTAGTCACCTGGTCATTACCGGCATCTTCATTACAAAAGAGCAAAACCTCGAGCACCACGGATCCTAAAAGGTCCTCTAAGGAAATTAAATCCCCATTTTCTAGCTCTGTTTGTATCAAATCTTTAGCAAGCCAGGCGATACCCATGCTGCCTAGGACCATTTCTTTTAGACTGGCAGAAAATGCCGATTCACACACCAGCTCAACACGATAATCACGAAAAATTCGAGGCAAACAGGTGTTGGCCAAAGATTCTGCCAAAAACCCTCCTTTAGGGTACATTAATATAGGTAATTTCATACCCTCTTGAATGGAACCCAATTTGGCTAATAATTCCCTGGAGACCACGGGCAATAGATAATCATCACCCAGCTTTATCTTGAGGATTGATGCATGGGTAAAATTAATAGGTCGGTTACTGGTCTGGTAACACAGCAATAAGCCACCTTCCTTCAGAAATAAGCTTTCACAACCATGGTTATTGGCAGGCATTACTCGAAAACTGGTTTTTGGCGAAAGCGTATTAATATGGCGCAGTATTTGCGGAATACGAGACACTGACAAAGTGTGCTGGGCGATAAAGGTTATTTTATTTTGGTTTTCATGGGCCTTGTTACGCAAGGCATAGAAGCGGTTCACTAGGTCGCGCACTTCGCCTTCCATAGCCAAGCCAATGGGCCGAATATCAACCGGCTTGGTACTTCTATTAACAAGTTCTACCCCAAGCCATTCCTCTAGCTGCCTAACCCTGCGCGAATAAGCAGGCTGAGTCACATGTCTTCGCTCAGCAGCGCGGGTAATTGATTTTTCTTCGAGCAGCGCCAATAGGTCTTCAAGCCATTTTAGTTCCATGAGTCCGCCTCCTTCTTAACATTCAATTATTTAATGTTATAGTAAAGAATTAGCATTATTATTGCAAAATATTTTGTGTGATTATGCATTAAATTAATTATGGAACGTCTCATGCATACTTCTAACTTTTCTCGCTTACATTTTGCTCATTTGCCCACACCTCTAGAGCCCATGCAGAATATTTCTAAAGCCCTCGGTGGTCCTAATCTATGGATCAAACGCGATGACTGTACTGGTTTATCTTCGGGCGGCAACAAAACCCGCAAGCTTGAATTTTTAATGGCCGACGCTGTGGATCACAAAACCGATGCTATTATTACTCAAGGTGCAACCCAGTCTAACCATGCACGCCAGACGTGCGCGATAGCGGCCAAACTAGGCATGGAGTGCCATATTTTATTGGAAAGCAGAACCGGTTTCGAAGACGACGCTTACAATCTAAATGGCAATGTTATGCTCAACCAACTGCATGGTGCCACTATTTCAACACGCCCTGCTGGTACTGACATGCACGCGTCCATGGAAGAGCTTGCTCAATCACTACGTGATGATGGTAAACGCCCTTATATTATCCCTGGCGGTGGCTCCAATGAAATTGGCGCACTGGGTTACGTTAACGCTGCGATAGAACTCACTACGCAAGCTAACGATCGCTCACTGAAAATTGATCATTTAGTGCACGCGACTGGCAGTTCAGGCACCCAGGCCGGTTTGGTTTTGGG
>Ga0209712_10002105_pt1 | contig 16645 bp, 12 predicted proteins | sample ArcOceMetagenome_FD_187443 | JGI IMG/M metagenome (GOLD analysis project Ga0209712, IMG submission 187443) | Marine eukaryotic phytoplankton communities from Arctic Ocean - Arctic Ocean - Greenland ARC118M Metagenome (SPAdes) (version 2) | ecosystem: Environmental > Aquatic > Marine > Oceanic...
TCAAAGCCGTTCCCGAAATCTATAGTAACTATAACTTTTTTATTGATGGCAATTCCGTTCAGTCGTCATCTAATGAAAATTTTAGTACGGCTGATTTGGCATCCGGAAATTATCTATTGAACGTAATAGCTACCGATAATACTGGAAGTACGATTCAATCCTCTGACGTATTTATTCAGGTTTTGGCTGCACCAAATCCTTCTATTACGACTGTTGGAAATATAACGTTTTTTGCGGGCGATTCTGTTACTTTAATTTCCTCTGCCGGAAGCGAATACCTTTGGAGTACAAGCGAAACATCCGGTGCAATTACTATTTTCACTACCGGGGATTATTGGGTAGAAGTAACGAATTCGAATGGTTGTGTTGGGCGTTCAGATACTGTAAATGTCACCGTGACACAATTTTCTCCGAATCCTACAATTGAAATCATAGATGGAGCAATCTCCATTTCTCAAGATGGCTCGGTTGGTACGGTTTGTAATGGTTCATCTGCTATTTTGCAATCAAGTTATAATACCAATAATCAATGGTTTAAGGAAGGGTTTCCAATAAACGGAGCCGTAGATATAAATTATGCAGCTTCGGAAAGTGGACAATATCAAGTACAAGTTATTGATAATTTAGGTTTTACACTATTTTCAAGTACCATTGATATTATTATTTTACCGAAGCAAATCATTGATTTTGTAGGAACTCCTGTCAATGTAAAACCGAATCAAGCGGTTCAGTTTACAGCAACTATTTCTAATGACGTAACGAATTATTTTTGGAGCTTTGGCAATGTCAATTCTGGTACAGATAACTTTTCAAATCTGTCTAATCCGACTCATATTTACATCGATGAAAGTCTTTATAGTGTGACCTTAATTACGTCAGATATTATTGGCTGTAGCGATACTTTAACGAAGATTGATTATATCAATGTTTCAGAAAGTGGCACAGGAGGTGGAACGGTCGGACAAAATGATAGTGACCTATTTGTGCCATCGGCATTCACGCCAAACGGCGATAACTCTAACGATATTCTCTTTGTGCGGGGTGCAAATATTGACGGTTTAGAAATGTCAATTTATAATCAGTGGGGAGAACGTATCTTCTTTTCTAATAATCAATCTGTTGGTTGGGATGGAACTTATGGTGGACGAGAAGTACAACTTGCCACTTATGTTTACATCGTTCAAATCACTCTGACAGATGGCACAGAACAAACGTTAAAAGGTCATGTAACTGTATTGAGATAAGAGATTTGATTATCACCTTTAATTCATTATTCGATTTTTTTCATTATAAAAATCGAACAATAAACCGAAGGGAACAACGATTGAATAATCGAACAATCAAAAACTATGAAGTACTTTTTCACTTTTATGATAATTATAATTTCATCTTTTGCAATTTCTGCACAAGATGCACATTATTCATTATATCAATACGCACCGTTATATCTGAACCCTGCATTTGCAGGTCAAACACAAAATACCAACCGATTAGTTCTAAATTATAGAAGTCAATGGATGAATATTCCGCCGGCCTATCGAACTATTGGAGCAAGTTACGACCGTAAAAAAGAGAATATCGGCTGGGGATTATTATTAAATCAAAATGATGCTGGATCAGCAAGTTTAACACAAACCAATATTTATTTTAATTACGCTTTGAGTCGTCAATTAAGCGAGCGTCATCATATTTCATTAGGTGGACAGGCAGGTTTTACACAAAAACGTTTTGATCCAACGGCTTTTTCTTTTGATGCTCAATATTCCGATAATGGTTTCGATGAAACATTAAATAATGCTGAAAATTTTACTCGAACATCAGTTCTTGCTCCAGATCTTAATATTGGATTTCTTTACCAATTATTACCAAATAATAGACATAAAATTAGTGGGGAAGCTGGTTTTTCATTCGCACATCTGAACACGCCAGATATTTCATTATCAGAACTTGATAAAGAAGATTTACCAGTAAAACGATTGATTCATGCGAAATTGAATTATCGTGTAAATAAGCAATTTACAGTAAGCCCACGTATTTTAGCAATCACTCATTATACAGCAACCGAGATAACTTACGGTATTTTAGGGAAATATTATATTTTACCCAAAACGGCTTTAAACTTTGGTGTAGATATTCGGCAAGATGAAGCATTCATATTTACAGGTGGAATAGAAAGAAATAATTTCATATTAGCAGCCAGTTTCGATGTAATAAACTCATCACTACAAATACCAGCAAATGGTCAAGGAGCGATAGAAATTGCTTTAATTTATGTGTTTGAGAAAATCTCCGATTCAACTCCGAAAAGTTTTGATAATAAAAGTGGCGATAGAGATGGCGATGGCGTTTTGAATGAGAAAGATAAATGTCCAGATATTGCCGGATTAATTCGTTTGGAAGGTTGCCCAGAAAATAATGCGAATAATCGGGATAGAGATGGTGATGGAATTGTGAATGAAAGAGATAAATGTCCAGATATTGCCGGGGTTTTCCGTTTGGAAGGTTGCCCAGAAAATGCACCAAATCAACCGATTACTAAGGATACAGATGGAGATGGTATTTTTGATGATATTGATCTTTGTCCGACCGTTCCTGGTTTGCCAAAACATCGTGGTTGCAATGACTATGACAAAGATGGAGTCTTTGATAATATAGATGTTTGCCCAAAAGTTTACGGCGACGAATCAAATTATGGTTGTCCGATAAACAATAGAAACTTGGATAGCGATAATGATGGCGTTTTGGATAAAGATGATAAATGTGTTTATCTAAGAGGAAAGCCAGAATTAAACGGTTGTCCGGATAGTGATGGAGATGGAATTTCAGATATCTTGGATGATTGTCCATTCTTGAAAGGACCAGCAAATAGTGGTTGTCCCGTAAAAAATGCAAGAAATGCAAGAAATTCAGGAAATTCAACTTCCGAAGTATCAATAGATGTCATAGAATTTGATTCCGATAAATCATTCATTCGTCCACAACATCTCGAGATGCTTAATCGTGTTGCTAATATTATGTTGCAGAATCCATCATACAATATTATGTTAGTTGGTCACACAGATGCATCGGGATCAATGACTTATAATTATCAATTAGGTCAACGCCGTTCAATGGCTATTCGAGATTATTTGATTCGTCAAGGTGTCTCCCCAAATCGTTTTCAAATTATCAGTTATGGAGAAACAATTCCAAAAGATTCTAATGTAAATGATAATGGTCGTCAGCGAAATCGTAGAACTGAAATTATTATCATGGATAATTATGAATTAAAACATGATACGAGAAATTAACACGAACTAATCACGAATCACTGAAAATAAAAAAATCCTGAGTTCCAATTATTGAAAGCTCAGGATTTATGGTTTTATAAACAATATCTTTATTATTTCGATTTTGTGCTTAATTTTCGGAGACAAACTATAAACGCTATTTTTTTTAAATATGCTGCTTTATATATTAATATATGTTACCCTAATTATTGTTACAACAATATATTATTAATTACCAAACTTCCATATATTATAGGAACAGATAGGTTGATGCCATCAACTATTTGCCAATTAGATAAGGCCGTTATTGTAAAAGCAGGAGAAGTTGTACATTTGTACTGTGAATTTATTTACGAAACAAGTTTGGACCATGCGAAGTTTTATATTAAATAATTTTGAGCATTATAAAAACTTACATAAACGTAGGTTGTTTGCAAAAGTGTAAAGATATTTTGGCACAAAGGTTTATACCGATTTCTCGGCATAAGTAAGGTTTGACCGTTCCCTTCATATCAAAAAAATTAATAAAATCATTAGTAATTACGACGATATAGACAATGTTAATTAGAACGAAAGCAGATTTAAAAGGTATTGCGGAAGCAGGAAAAGCAGTGGCAGTAACGCTAAGAAAAATGCGCGAATTCACAAAACCTGGTATTTCTACCAAAGAATTAGATGATTACGGGAAAGAGATTTTGGAATCTTTTGGAGCGGTTTCCGCACCATTCAAAGACTATAAGTTTCCGGGCTGTACGTGTATCAGCGTGAATTACGAAGTTTGTCATGGAATTCCGAAGGAAACGACCATTATCAAAGAAGGTGATTTAGTCAATATTGATGTTTCGGCAGCTTTGAATGGATATTATGGCGATAATGGTGGTTCATTTATCGTTGGTGAAGATTCACAGGAATTACAAAGGTTAGTGACGGCTTCACAAGAGATTTTAAATTTAGCGATTCCTCAAATCAAAAGTGGCGGAAGAATTTCTGACCTTGGCGGCTTCATTGAAAAGGAAGCAAAAAAACGCGGTTTTGAAGTTATTAGAAACCTTTGTGGACATGGCGTTGGCAAAAGTTTACACGAAGAGCCTTCTGAAATTCCTTGCTTTAGAGATAAAAATAATAAGTTACGGTTTCGTAAAAATACCGTTATTGCTTTAGAAACTTTCATTTCGACAAAAGCGAAAGAAGTAGCACAATTAGATGATAAATGGACCTATGTAACAAATGATAAAAGTTTCGTGGCTCAACACGAACATACCTTAATCGTTACGGACGGAAAACCTGTGATTTTGACGAAAGCAAATGGCATTTAGGAAAATTATGAATAATTTCTCCTTATAACATATCAAATCGTGTCGGTTTTTAAAAACCGACACGATTCCTAACGGTGAAAAATAACCCCTTTCAGCTCTTATCGTTAAAACCGAAAATCCATTGGTAAGTTTATCTGAACCTTTACATTTTGTCCATTGTGTTTTCCCGAAATCCATATTGGCATTCCTTCAAGCATTTTCAAAAAAGCAGCATCAAAATCTGGATGAATACTTTTAATAACTTTCGAATTTTGAATATTTCCTTCTTTATCAATAATCATTGAAACCACAATTTTATCTGATAAAATTTGGCTCATATCCATTCCTTTTGGCACTTTCACTTTCCTCAAAACATATAGCATCATTTCCCTATCACTACATTTCACCTTTTCTGAAATACTTTCCATATTCGCACATTCCGAAAACCTCGGCATTTCCGCCACAATTTTATATAACGTGTCATTCGTAATCGTATCAATCGAAATTGTATCATTTATAGCGATATAATTAGGAATAGAATCCGTCGAAACCTCAAAATGCGTATTTTGAAATTCCGTATTTCCGCCAAAAATTATTGATAAAAAAAGAAGAATATACATTTATTATAAATTATTGTTCAGAATAGGCGGCTTCAAAATCGCTACACCTTTGTACCTCTTATTTCGTAAAATCAAACAAAGTTGGTGGACTTTTCACTTCCGTCCACAAATCTGCAGCATCATGTCCATCGACTTTATTCAATCTATCAGACACGGGATATACACGCAATGTATTATCTTCCATCGGTTTCAACAATTCCAAAACAGCTTTTAATGATAAGTTAGATAGCCATTTTTGTTGCGTTTCAATAGTCGGAAGAATTACAGGCATTCTACCATGAATCCATTTCATTTCCTCGTTTGGCGTTGTCGTGATAATTGTAAAAGTTTGCCTCCCTTTCCATTCATCCCAAATCCCTGCAAAAACCATTAATTGCGATTCCTTCGATACGATTCGGTGTGGCATTTTTTTACGACCATAATTTTTCCATTCATAAAAACTATCTGCCAAAACCAAACATCGCTTTCTACGAATCGGTAAACGAAATGATGGTTTAGAGGAAATGCCCTCACTTCGAGCGTTAATCAAATTACTTCCAAAACCTTCACTATTTGCCCAGTGCGGCACTAATCCCCATTTTAACTGCTTCAATTCCTTTGGTGAATCGCTCATAATCACATACGCTTTTTGAGTCGGGTCGATATTATAACGTTTTTCTAAATCCGTCTTTATCGACAAGCCAAAATGCTTATTCAATTTTTCCTTCGATGTGGCAAATGAATATCTTCCGCACATATTTTTTACTAATTATTCAATTTTATATTCCAATATTTAGCCTTCTAAACGAGTATCAAGCCCACCCGTTCGTACAGCAGACTGGCACGGAACACTTTAAGTATCAAGTATCTATTCACAATTTGGATTAATTCCCAAAACGTATTTTGTTTTAATATCAATCAATTCCGCAGATTCTGACCCAGAAAAACCTCCAATGTCACCATTTGATAATTTTTCTTTGTACAAATTTGTCAACTGGCGAGCAACCGGCAAATACGACCAGTGCCATTTTTCTTCCTCATATCCGTGAGGGCGACTATTGCCTTTTGGCGAATAAACTTGGCAGAAACCATACGTCGAAGCATTGGCAGTCAGCCATTCATAGATTTTTTTGCCTTGACCTTTTTCAAAATAAGCATTGTTCAAATCATTCAAATCTATATCCGTTCCCCAATGATGACGAGAAGTTCCAGGCATCGAACTCCAGCGCAGAATTTTCATCGCTTTTTGCTTCGGCTCCATATTCGATGGCAACATTTTTCCGTCGACTTGTCGCTTTCCATTCCACTTTGCTTCCCAAATCGATTTTTGGTGATGAAAAGGACGAGTTGCCGAAATTACTCGTATTGAAATACCATCTTTCTTCGCAGACTCATACATTTTAATGAACTGCTGATAGGCATCCGTTCTCATTCTCATACCACTTTTCGACGCATATTTTGATGCAATCGCTGAAAAATCAAGGTGTGTATTTGGGTCAAATTTTCCCATCAAATAATCTCCATCAAACTCAGCGGACTTTTGAACTAAATCGTTTGAAGTCACGGCTTTTTCTTTTGGTATTTCCTCCATTTTATCAGCTATTTTCTTAGATTCTTCGACATTTAGCTTTTCGGTATTTCCTGCCTTGACTTCCGTCAATGCCGAATCGACTGTGGCCACACGATGCGGTTTCATTTCGGCACTTGTTACCGATTCTTCTAATTGATTAACCTGAGATTCATTAGATGAATTTTCCTCACACGACGTAATGCTTATTGCCAACAAAAATATTATAAAATATGATTTTTTCAATGTCGTTTTAATTTATAGATTCAAAATATTTTTTGTGATTTTAATACTCAAATTCCAATTTCTGCGTCGGATAATTAAACAAACATTCATCCTTAATCAACCTCGATACTTTTAATGACACATAACGTTCCCAACCTTCCTCATCATTAGTAATCATTTCTAAAACTGTCTTAGAAAAGATATGCAATATCTTTCGATCATAACCTTCCAAATCTGTAATTTGTTGACTATCAATTAAGTGTCTATATAAAAACGTAATGGCATCCGGAATAGGAAGATTTTTTGCCGTCATCAGTTCAGCCGTTCCCTCTTGCATAATCGGGTAAACGTAAACCTTGACATTTTTTCTAAATAATTCACCAAACGCAGCTAACAAACTTCCATCAGAATGACTATAATACTTTTCATTAATCAAATCCAATAAAACCCTCGCACCGACGACCAAACCTGTTTTATTCACTTTAAAATCGGCCAAATAATCAATCAATTTAGTGTACGCATCGCAGTTAGAAATCACAACCGTTTGCCCCATCGCACACAAAATATCTGCTCTATCTAAAAAATCTTTTTCATCTAATTCGCCATCATTCTTCAAATTCGATAACGTAATTTCCGTCAAAACTTTCGTTTTTCGAGGTTCGACATCTGATTCCGCTTTGAACTGTTTCGTCGATACTTTCAACATATCTTCATTCACCAAAGTCGCGGGACGGAAACTACCTCGAAGTACCAACACATTTTTACGATACAAAAATTCCGAAGCGTGAACAGGTTGCCCTTTTTTATCAAACATCGACACATCACAAAGTCCATGTTTTACCAAATATAACGGCAAAAGTCGATTATCCAATTGCTCAAAAGCAGGACCCGTCATTCGAACCATATCAACTTGAACACGACCTTTCAAACTATCTACCAATGATTTACAAAACGTTTCAGGATCATTATAATATCGAAACACCGCATAAACCAAATTTACACCCAAAACGCCAATTGCCTGCTGCTGCAAACCATTAGAATTATCCAATAATTTCACGTGAAGCACGACATCATTAGAATCCCCATTCGGTTCTACTTGAAACCGAATTCCTAACCAACCATCGCCTTTAATCGTTTTGTGATAATTAATTGCAGCAACTGTATCTGCGAAAGCAAAAAACGTCGTATCAGGACGTTCATCCGTCAAACGTTCCTCTAATAATTCATATTCATGATTCAACATTTTATAAAGTCGAGCTTCACAAACGTAGCGACCAGTAGGTTCAGAACCATAAATTTCGTCACTATATACCTTATCGTAAGCCGACATTGTTTTCGCAATCGTCCCTGCCGCAGCACCAGCTTGAAAAAAGTGACGAGCGACTTCTTGTCCCGCACCGATTTCCGCAAAGGTGCCATAAACGCGATCATCCAAATTAATTTCCAGTGCTTTTTGTTCCGGTTCTAATGCTAAGTGCTTCATACTAAAACTAATATATTTTTGAGTTGAAAGGATTTCAAAATTTTATAATAATGGTTAATTCTATTTCTACAAAAGTAAGGATTTTTAAGGATGAAACGAATTGATTTAAGTCATCACTTTCTCCAATTATCAATTGTCAATTGTCAATTATCAATTATAACCGCAGAAACCTCAATCTCCACCAATAATCTATCATCAATCAGGCGACTCACCTCCACCATTGTTGCCGCAGGTTTTATTGTTTTAAAAAATGCACCGTGTGCTTTTCCAATCGCTTCCCACTGTGAAATATCTGTCACAAAGATTCGAGTTCGAATCACATCAGACATCGACGCACCAGCTTCTTCCAATGCCGATTTTATTTTATTAAAAATAAATATCGTTTGAGCGTAAGCATCATTTTCGCCAATGATTTGGTCGCCATCCATAGCCGTTGTTCCCGCAACTTCGATGATATTACCAATTCGTACCGCACGAGAATAACCCACAATATCTTCCCATTTTGCTCCAGATGAAATATTTTTTCGCATTATATTTTTAATATTTGAATACTAATTTTCACAAATTACATTGTTTTTAATTAGAAAAAACTTGTAAGATTAGTGAGAATTAGTATCCTGAAATTTAAATATTTCCAACTTATCCTGACCAATTATTTTCGTTTCAATCGGTTCATTTTTCGGTAAATTCGGAGCAGCAATTCCATCTTCTAAATAACAATTACCGGTAAAAACTCTGGCTTCGTCCCAAAGTCCTTTTTCAATAAAACTATTCAATAAAGTCGCTCCACCTTCCACGATTAGCGAATTAATTTTTAAATCAGATAACGCTTTTAACATCAATTCAATAGCTGAATTTTTAAAAACTTTCGTTTCTGCTTTATCGTCAAAAAGATTCAAATTCAGATTTAATTTTCCTTTCGTATCAATCACCAAACGCAATGGGTTTTTCCCATACCAAAGTCGATTCGTCAAACTCGGATTATCAATCGCAGCCGTATTCGTTCCGACCAAAATCGAACCTTCCTCATTTCGCCACTTATGAACTAATCGCTTTGATTGTGAACCAGTTATCCAAACTTGTTTATTTAGTTTACCAATAAAACCATCCTTACTTTTTGCATATTTCAATATAATATAAGGACGTTTTTTAGTAAAAAAAGTCATGAACCGTTTCGCCACTTCCCAGCAATCTTTTTCCAAAATACCGACTGTTACCTCAACGCCATTTTGTTTCAGTTTTTCAATACTTTTTCCACCAACTTTAGGATTCGGATCTCTACAGCCAATAATTACTTTTGGGATTTTATTTTCCAAAATCAAATCCACACAAGGTGGCGTTTTTCCATAATGATGACAAGGTTCGAGCGTAACATAAATCGTAGATTTCGATAATAAATGACGTTCCGCTGCTTTCACTGAATTCACGGCATTTACCTCCGCGTGTGCAGTTCCATATAAGCGATGAAATCCCTCGCCAATAATCCTATCTTCATACACAATCACCGAACCGACACAAGGATTCGGAGCAGCTTTTCCTAGTCCCAAACTCGCCAACTGAATGGCTCGCCGCATATATTTTTCGTTCATAAAATTTAGATATAAAGGTGTTTTGGTCTATTGATTTAAAGGTCAGTCGAAACTGAATATTCGTAATATGTACTTTTTAATAAACTTGTTAGTCTACTAAAATCAAAGGCTTTTATAATTTTTCTATATGGAAAGATTTGAAAAAGTAATGATTCTTTATCACTATCAAGGAATATAGCTGTTAAGGCTCAAAAATTCAATAAATTCATAAGCGGTCTAACGTCTCTAATGTTTTTACAAATTTAAACTCTATTAGACAAAAAGGGTTCTAATTATAGAATTGATTTTAATTCAAAAAAAACATTTTTTCAATCAGAATTTTTCTGAGAACTCTTTTAGCTCTAAAAAATCTATGGTGAAATATAACGATACAATATGAAAAAAATACTCGCATTCGGAGCAAGCAACAGCAAAAACTCAATCAATAAAAAATTAGCACTTTTCGCTACTACTCAAATTGAAGATGTAGAAATCACCTTTTTAGATTTGAATGATTTTGAAATGCCGATTTACGGAATTGATAAGGAAAATGAAAATGGGATTCCTAAATTAGCACACGATATAAAAAATCATATTCGCAACGCTGATGGAATCTTAATTTCATTTGCAGAGCACAATGGAACTTACACGACCGCTTTCAAAAATATCTTGGATTGGCTTTCACGAATAGAACGCAGTGTATTCTTAGAAAAACCAATGTTTTTATTAGCAACTTCTCCAGGCGGAAGAGGTGCGTCAGGAGCTTTAGGTCAGGTTTCAAGTAGTTTTCCTTTTATGGGCGGAAAAATCGCAGCAACGTTTTCTTTACCATCGTTTGGACAGCATTTTTCGGAAGAAAAAGGAATTATAAATGAAGAATTACTGAATGATTTTCAAGGAAAATTAAGAGAATTTGTAAAAGCTGTTGAAGTGAATTTAGCAGTTGAAGCATAATAATCGTTAAGACATCATTGGAATATAAATTTTTAGGGCAATCTAAAATATAGAAAGCCGGTTATACCTACGAAGTTGGGTATGACCGGCTTTTTTGCATTTTTTTTTAACTTTTCGAAAGAAATATTGGGGTTTATTAAACGCCTAACTCACTCAAAGTTTCCGTTTCACTTCTCCAGATTGATCAATCAAAAATTGGTCATTTCCAAGACTAACAACCGCTTTCCCGTATTCAAAAGCTTCTGCACGTTCATATTTAAAATCAATGATTAATTCATTATATTTATTGATATAACCGTATTTTTTACCTTTCTTGACAACAAATAAACCTTCAGAATAATTTTTAATTAAATCATATTTAAAAGGAATGATGACCTTATTATAAATATTCACCCCGCCAAATTTTCCATCTTTTTCCACAATAAAGAAACCCTCAGAATTCGCAGGTAAACGTCCCATATAACCCGTCGCATTATTATATTCGCAAGGAATTACCAATTTTCCACTATAATCCACATACCCATAACGACCTTTATCTCGAACGACTGCGAAGCCATTAGAAAAATTCGGGCGAACATATTCATTATCAAAAGAAAACTTTGTCATTGACTTGCCTTCTTTATTGATAAATCCCCACTTTCCATTCTTTTTCACACCAATTAATCCATACTGAAATTCCATTCCAACATCTTCATATCTAAAGGGAATTACCGTTCTATTTTCGTTATTAATAAACCCCCAACTTTCTCCTTTTTTTACAATACCCAAACCATTTTTGAAATCGTGCGCATATTCGTAATCAAAAGGAATCACTTCCTTGAAAGCTTCATTTACATATCCGTATTTTCCATCTCTTTTGGCATAAGCCATTCCATTATGAAAAGCACCTAATTTATCATATTTGAATCCAATCTTAATTCGTCCACGATTATTCAAAGCACCCCATTTTCCACCAATACGAACGATACAAGTATTCTTTTTGTAATCTAAAGCTTGTTCGTAATTAAACTTAATGATTACCTTGTTTTGTTGGTCGATATAACCATAACGTCCATTTTTACGAACATAAGCGATACCATTATTAAACTCTCCAATTTCATCATACTCAAAAGGAATCACAACATCTGTATCCCGACTAATAATCCCCCATTTTCCACCTTTCACCACTCGTGCTTGCCCCTCTTTAAAACGTAATGCTTTATCATAAAAAGCAGGAATCACAATCCGACCTTCTACGTTCATATAACCGAATTTATTACCAGTCAACACAGGACAGACACCTTCATAGAACGAGCCGATTCCGTCATACATTAATGAAATCACCACTTCGCCTCTATCGTTGATAGCACCGAATTTCCCATCTTTTACAACCGTGGCCAAACCACTTCGAAAAGGATTGATTTCATCATACTCCAACGGAACCGCTTCTAAGCCTTTTTTATTAATCATTCCCCATTTTCCATTCCGAACCACAATCGCCAAACCTTGGTCAAAAGAAAATATTTTATCATACACATAGAGCACGATTTGTTTGCCTTCCGCATTCAAGACTCCCCAACGTCTACCTTTACGAACACAAACCAAATCTTCCGAAAAGCTCGTCACTTCATCGTAAATCATTGGAATCTTCAACTCTGTTGTTCTATCAATAAAACCCCAACGAGTTTTATTACTCACGGCGGCTAAATTATCTTCAAACGCCCAGACCTCCGTATATTTTTTCTGTGCTTTGGCGAGTGCTTCCTTCGTGCTGTATTTTTTCGTATTTGCTTTCCCTCGTCCAGTCAGTCCCGAAGAACTGCAAGAAGAGAACAGGCCGATTGCAAATACAATCAACAGTAACGAGGATTTATTAAAAATTATAAATATTTTCATGCGTAATTATTAGTTGTTGCGTTGTTGCGTACTTAGAAATTAGGGAAAGTCAAGTATAAAACTGAATCTCATGTTTATTGGTCACTCGTATTATTTTTAGGTATTAGATTCCATTTTTTCATGGTTACCCCTTTCAGCTCATTGTTTTATTACTTTTATCGTTGGACGATTAACCACCGAGGCTTCGGGGCAGGAATGAAACAATCGGACAATGAGCCGAAAACGATGACCATTGAATAATAAATACTATTCAATCAAATTTATTAAAGTCCTATAGTCATCAAAAGGTGCATCGTCTGTTCTCATTTCCAAATAATTATCAAAATCTGCATAAGCCTCGTCATCACTTTCTGCGACTCCCGGATCCTCTAAATCAGTAGAAGTTATTTTGGTACGAACTTCGATTTTTCCATTCTTTAATTGTGACAAACGCCATCGGTAGGTTTCCAACATCCTCCGCCAAATCAGATTATTAGTTTCGAAATAATCTTTATCAGGAAGTACGGCGACCGCTTCTTTGAAAGCCGAATTATTCCGAGCAATCATTTTTGCGTCTTGAATAATATAAAATGCCGTTTGTGCAACCGTTTCATCTTTTGTCAATAACATAGCATACATCACAAGTTGTAAATCTTCCTCAGACTTAATCAACCGTTCCCGATAAGCTGCACCTCGCCATTTCAAATCCAAAATGGTGAATACTCCATTTTTATTTTTCAGTACCAAATCTGCTTTGGCTTTCACCGGAATTCCGTTGAACGTTCCTTCTATAGACTTTTCCGTTCCTTCAATTTCCCAGCCGTTATTTTTAATCATATTGATTAAACTCCAAGCAGAATATTGAAGCGTATTCACAAAGCCTGTTTTCTCAGGTTCTCGTCCATACATTAAAAGTACAGCACCTTCTCGTTCCAATAATCGTTGAATATTTTGATTCACCCAAGATTGTACTTTTACCCTATCCCAAGTCAGCACCTCTTTCTGATTGAATAGAATTTCAAAAAGTCGATGTGCTAAATTCCCCATCAAGGTCGAATCTTTTACGACTGAAAGAATGGATGTTTTTTGTAATCCTAACTTATATTTGAAGACCCATTTATATGGATAATAAAATAACGCCTCTAAACTCGTGAAAGTTTCGGCTTCTCTATCCGTTACATCTTGACCTTTCGTGACATTCAAATAAGGAATTGGTTGTCCTAATTTCTTCGTTTGAATATTTGTTTTTTTACTAATATAAAAGTTATTTAATACATTAACATTTGATAATGAGTCAATATTAAATATTAAATCTTCTAAATTGGAAAAAGTTGCTTCTAAGTCACTGTAAAGCGGATGCGGCTGAACCTCCGTCCCATCGACCATTTTCGACACAATAAGTAAGAGTCGATTTTGGCTTTGTAAAATTGCTCTTGGACGTTGCCAAAGCAGTAAAATATTTTCCTCTTTTGGAGTCGTTAATGTGACATTTCGAGCTTCCAAAAAAGTTTCTTCTTTATGATACCAGCGAGCGAAAAAGTGGTCCACTTCGTTCTGTGAAAAGTTCCACCAAACTAAATCCTCTACTTTTTCAATTACCGAACTCGAATGATGAACTAATGGTAAATGATTCACCTCTCGCTCCTTAAACGTAATTGGCGATGGTTCATAAATCGTTTTAACAATTCGTTCTAATTCCAAGTGTGTCAAGTGTGTTTCCGTTTCCGGAAACGCATTAAGTAGTTCACAAATCCGTTTCGCTTGTTCACTCAGAACCAATAAAGATGGCTGCTTACTTCCCAAATGTTCAAACTCTTTCAAAGCCCAATCACTTACTCGATTAAAGACTTCCAATACTTCCTCTTTGGGGACGACCGAACTTATATCATAACGTTGTCGCTTAAACCAAAAATCGTATTCTTCCCGGACTTGTTTGACCTTAATGTTTTTGTCTAATACCGCTCGTTTGGCCAAATCATCAAAATACGACCGAATCATAATTTGCCAACGATCAGAAAGCAAACCTGGCGTTTGAGCCATTTCCGTAGCAATTAGATTCGCCAAATCATCTCTCAGCGGTTTCACTGCTAATGATACGAACTCCATTATTTTAAATGGATCAATCGGTCGCCAAAAGAACGTCGGCACTAATTTCAAAAGCTGTAAAACGGGACGAGCTAAAGAAGCGGACTGAATTCCTAAACTCGGTAAACCTTCTTGTATCAACGCATTGTCTAATACTCGATTTTTTTCAGGAATCAAACACAATGGTTTGAAATCCTGATTTTCTCGAAAGAACTTCGCCAAAAATTCCGCTGCTTCCGTTTCTCTTTTCGCTTTCATAATGACCAACGAACCATCTGCTTTTGCAGTTATTTTTGTGCGTTTACCATTTTTCTTATTGAATACCGCTTTTCGAAATTGTCCTAAATCGGTATCATCGAATTTATTTTCTAATGTTAAATGTTGAATATCAACATTTTGTGATTTTAATTTTTCAAAAAGGTCTTTTAAATATTGTGGCAATAACGATAAAGGTTCATTAATAAAAATCTTCTTTAATGGCGTTTTCTCTTTATCCAATGCCAATAAAACCAAGTGAAACCTATCCGCAAAACCTAAATTCAATCGCAACGGAGCCTCCTCTTTTTTTAATTCTAAACTCGCTTCTATTTCTGCCAAAACGCTTAAACGAATTGGCATATTTTCAACGATTTCAAAATTCCAATTCGCTAAAACTAACTCATCTCTTCGCTCTAGCAATGCCTTTGCAGTCGCTAATTCATCCGCCTCAAAAGAAATCTTATAAAATGCCGTTTTACTATCTGTCCCGAGAACTCGGTGATTCGACAAATAATTTTTTAATGCTTGTCTATATTGTTCAATTCGAATATGGGCATTATTATTCGGATGACCGACCAAACCTAAGTGAATTTCTAATAAATTAATTAGATTTTGTCGTCCACAATATTGATAACCAACCGCTGTATTCTGTCCTTTATAATCAATAAAAGTTGGATATACACTATCGTCCAACCGTAAACCAAAATAGATGACCATAAATTTTATATATTTTGTATATTTTATATATTTATAATTTACTATGTCACAATGAATGCATCGAATAGCAAATCTATAAAGATTCTATTAAAATTAATAAATTATATGTATTTAGTATTAAAAGTGAATTGACTTTATGTGGACGAGATACTGACTTTATCCTTGATATTATGAATTTTAGTCGTTATCCTTGATTTTAGTAATGATTTTTATAACAATTTTCGTTTCTTTAAACTGATTTAATGGTAAAAAATGGAGGCATTTCCTTCTCTCAACAAAAATTCAAATTTTTATTCTTTAACATTCAAAATTTCAATTATGAAAACTACTAAAGTGTTCCTCTTTCTAGCGTTTCTTTTTTGTATCAGTTTTTCAAAAAATGCAGAAGCGGCAGCAAGTCAGTCTAATCAAATATCGATGACAACAATCGTTAAAGATAAACAACAATTAAGTACAAAAAGTCTTAAAAAGAGCATCAAAAGGAAATTCAAGAAAGTAAAAAAAGATGTTAAAAAGTTCTTGAAAGATCAAAAAGAAAATGCGAGTGTCCGTAAATTATTATTATTGGCAATAGTTGGTTTAGCTATGATTGGTTTAAGTGCAATTATTTCAGGTATAAGCTTTATTGGTTTCATTGGTGGCATCTTAGTAACAATTGCTGTTGTTTGGTGGATTTTACAATTATTGGATATAATATAAATTTATGGTATCAATCCTTCGTTACTGATTGTTTGATTGTTAAAATGAAAATGTACCTTTTTGCAATTGTTT
>Ga0209712_10002106_pt1 | contig 16642 bp, 13 predicted proteins | sample ArcOceMetagenome_FD_187443 | JGI IMG/M metagenome (GOLD analysis project Ga0209712, IMG submission 187443) | Marine eukaryotic phytoplankton communities from Arctic Ocean - Arctic Ocean - Greenland ARC118M Metagenome (SPAdes) (version 2) | ecosystem: Environmental > Aquatic > Marine > Oceanic...
CCGTGAACTTTTGTTAATACCGCTGAAATAGCAGCCGTTAATGTTGTTTTACCGTGATCAACGTGTCCGATAGTACCAACGTTAACGTGCGGTTTATTACGTTCAAATTTTGCTTTAGCCATTTTTAAAGTACCTCAGGGTAGATTAACAAAAATAATATAATTTTTAGTGTGATAGAAATCTTAAGAAATGGTGCTGATAGGCAGATTCGAACTGCCGACCTCACCCTTACCAAGGGTGCGCTCTACCAACTGAGCCATATCAGCAATCACTTAAAGATGGAGCGGACGGCGAGAATCGAACTCGCAGCTTTAGCTTGGAAGGCTAAGGTATTACCACTATACGACGTCCGCTTTTCTATCTTTAATATTGTAAAAGTGGTGGAGGGAGGTGGATTCGAACCACCGAAGGCTGAGCCGTCAGATTTACAATCTGATCCCTTTGGCCACTCGGGAACCCCTCCAATACTTTTACAACAATTTTATTAATGGTGCCGACTGCCGGAGTCGAACTGGCGACCTACTGATTACAAGTCAGTTGCTCTACCAACTGAGCTAAGTCGGCACTACATTAAGTGGTGCGAATTCTAGTGGAATGTTTTGCCCCTTGCAAGCGTAAAAACAAAAAAAAACCATGTTTTTGATCTTTTGATTATTTTTTAGTCGCCAAGTGTCTAAAGTAGCGGCTAAGTATCAATGTAATTAACCATGGACGGACTTAAAAACGCTGCATACCGATAAATACCAGCTCGTGAACAATATAGTGTTTAGTTGAAAGTAATGCGCCTAATTTTTCTGCATTACCACCTGTAAGTATTATTTTATCGAGAGAAACTTGTTTTTTCGCTTGCATGATTGATTGGTTAATAAAGCCGAGTGTTGCTGCCCAGCAAGCATTATTTACTCCATCGGAAGTACTTTTCCCAAACGAAATATCAACCTGATGTTCTTGAGCTGCCATAATTTGGGAGGTATTTAATAACAGGCTATTAAATAAAATATCTATACCCGGTAAAATCCAGCCACCTAAATGATTACCATTCTTATCAAGTAAATCAATGGTTGTTGCAGTACCCGCATCAACGATAAGTATATTTTTATTGCTATAAAGGATATCTGCGGCAAGTAACGTTAACCAACGATCCACCCCTAAAGTAATGGGTTGTTGGTAACTTGAGGTGACACCAAAACGTTTACTTTCACTTTTCACGTTAATTAAATCAATGGTATTTTGGTGAGTATATGCAGAAAAAATATCAATTAAATGTTCTTCACCCACACTCGCAACGATAATAGCCTTGACTGATCCAGTAATATTTTCTAGCCATTTTTTATTGATATCTTCATTTCGTTCACTTTGAATTACTGATAATTTACCCTGTTGCTCAAAAGTATATTTTGTACGAGTATTGCCAATATCGACTAATAATCTCATCATTCTCCCCTCAAGCTAACTTCGCCACCATAGACAGGATGAATTTGACCCTCGACTTCTAATAACAATGCTCCTTGGCTATTAATTCCCCGACAAATCCCTTTTTTCTCACGCGTGCCCGTGATCAATCTTACGGGTTTATTATAATAAAAATCATGCTTAGCCCACTCATTAACCATCGTTGTCAAACCTTCAGTTTGATGCTGTAGTAATCTTAAAGAAAGTTTGGTAATTAATGTAGCGGCTAATTCATCTCGATCAATAAAATCCAGGTTTTTGTCTTTAGCATTCGCTATATTTTTATTAATAACGTCTTGTAAATCAGTCCATGGCTGATCTACTTGTTCAGCACTTTTTTGTGGCATACTAATGTTCAAACCAATACCTATTACACAATGGCATGGTTCAAGCGCCTGTCCTTCAAGATCAATAAGAATACCGGCGAGCTTCACACCGTCGAAATATATATCATTAGGCCACTTCAACTGTACGTCGATTTGATAAAGATCTTTTATTGCATCGCTCACCGCCAAAGCAGAGACAACACTTAGCCCCATTGCTGCAGCCATACCTTGTTCTAAAAACCAATACATCGACATATATATGTGTGAACCAAAAGGTGAGATCCATTTCCGACCTCTACGGCCTCTTCCTGAATCTTGATATTCAGCTAAACATACCTGTAAGTTGTGATTTTGATTGGGTAAACGGCGCAACAAGTAGCTATTAGTTGAATCAATAATATTATGTACTTCTACTTTATTATTTTGTCCAAGTTCGAATAGTTTTCGTTGAATATTTTTTTCATCTAATAAAGTTAACGGTTCAGAGAGCTTATAGCCTTTTCCAGTAACGCTATAAATATCAAGTCCCATTTCAACTAACGAGGCCATGTGATTTGAAATTGCGGCACGACTTACACCCATCTGTTCACCTAACCATTGCCCAGAGACAAATTGACCCTCAGATAAATAGTGAATCAGTTTTTCTTGAATAGCTTTAGCCATGTTCAGTTTATTTCCTTTAAAAATACTTCGCCATCCTCAGCAAGCATCATTACTTCAGGCTGAAGACTGATACCGAAATTATCAAATACTGTTTTTTGCACATAAATCGCTAAATTTTTAATATCTTCACCTTTGGCTGAGTCAATATTTGTTAGCACAAGTGCTTGCTTGTCATGAACTGCAGCACCATTCATTTGATATCCCTTCAACGCGGATTTTTCAATTAACCACCCGGCCGCCAATTTAACGTTACCCTTGTCTTGTGGGTAAAATGGGAGTTCAGGATAACGGTCTTTCAATAATATAAATTGATCCGCCGAAACCACGGGGTTTTTAAAAAAACTCCCCGCATTTGGAATTATTTTCGGGTCTGGCAACTTACTGTTTCTTAATTCAATAACGGTATTCATAATATCTATAGCGCTACAAATTTCAGGTAAACGATTCAAACCTTGATAGTTTAGCTTTGCCTGCCAGTTCTTGGGAAAACGAAGTGTAATATTAGTGATAAGGCCTTTATTTTTTAAGCATTGTTTGAAAATACTATTCCGATAAGCAAATTTGCATTGAGCATTAGTTAGCAACTGAGATTCATTTTCATCAAAATCAAACCAAGTGACACTCTCAATAAAATCAGAAATCTCTACGCCATAAGCGCCAATATTTTGCACTGGAGCAGCACCAACACTTCCAGGAATGAGTGCTAAATTTTCTAAGCCGTTAATTCCCTTATTAATGCAAAAACACACTAAGTCATGCCAATTTTCACTACATGCAGCATTTACTTCATAATAACCTTGGGTTTCACTGACACTTATGCCTAAAAATTCGGGTTTAATAATCACGGGGGCAATATCTGCAACAAAAAGTGTATTACTCCCTTCTCCTAAAATATAAAAGCTACCTTTTGTAACGGTTGTTAATAATTTTAGTTCTTGATTGTTTTTTGGATAATAAATAACAGGAGTCATTGCCGTTATTGCAAAACTATTATTTTTTTGTAGGGAAAATTGTTGGTGTGATTTCATATTATAAGCAGAAGTACAATGCTGGTAAAAACGTTTACTTATTCTACCTAAGTTTTCAATAAGCGGAAGGGCTTAATACCTAGAAAAGCATTAACCTTGTTTACGTACCGGTAGTTTCACGATGTTATTACTGCGTTCGTTGTAATACTTGTTTTGATATTTATCAGAATCTATACTTTGACTATGATTAATAACAATGCCCTCAATGGGAGCGTTTACCTGCCTGAGCATACGTAAACCGGTTGTAATTTGTTCCCGTTTAGTTTTCTCTCCATGAACAACATACAGAACTGTTTCGACTAATTTAGAAATAATAACGGCATCACTCACTGCATTTACAGGAGGTGTTTCAATAATAATGCGATCATAAAAGTTACCAAAAACTTTAATCAACATATTAAAGCGTTTCATTGAGAGAAAAGCTAATGGATTAGCCGGAGAGATACCAGATGTTAGAATGTCTAACTTCAAATTTTTATCTCGGATAATACATTCATTAATTTGATGCGTTTTTGCTAATAAGTTTGATAGTCCCGGTCGGTGTGGATTCAAGTTCATATTTCTAGCAACCGTTGGATGTCTCATATCAGCTTCAATGAGCAGAACCTTTTCCATTTCACTAAACGAACGCGCTAAATGCAGAGCAACGGTAGACTTACCTTCATTGGGTACAGAAGATGTTATCGCGATTACTTTTGCTGGCTTGCTTTCACCATTAAATAATAAAGAGGTTCTTAACGTTCTGACCGCTTCTGTAAATTGATTGTCAGTATGGTAAGGATCACCTTTTCTATCCGCACTTGATATTTGGAACTTTGGCAATATTGCCAGAATAGGTGCTTCTGTAAAGTTTTCAAGTTTACGACGCGAGTTCAATGTATCCATTAAGAGTTCACGCATGATGATGATAATTGATATAACACCAAAGGATAAGATAAAGCTTATAATCACCATAAGTGCTTTATTAGGCGCAAATCTATTGCGAGGAGTAATAGCCTTATCTATAAATCGTACATAGAAGTTCGCTTTATAATTCCCCATTGCGTCAGTTTCTTTTAAACGGATTAAATAATTATTATAAAGTTCTTTGTTCGTATCGACTTCGCGCTGAAGTTTTGTAAATTTATTTTGCTTCCTAATTAAACGCAAATATTCTATTTTCGCTTCAGTCAAGCGTACTTGTGTTACCTTCACTTTTTCAACCGAATTCACATAATTTTTTTCAATCGAAATCACAATTTCATTAACAAGCTCCACTATACGTTTTTGTAAGGATTCAAGCTCTGCTTGAACAGCAATTCTTTTTGGATGTTTTGGCCCATAACGTTTCGAAAGTTCAAAATTTTTACGTTCTGCTTTTTCATCTGCACGTCTTAATTCGCTTAAGTCACTTTGCTTACTAATCTCCTGCAGTTCAAGTAATTGCACTGTATTTTCTCGGCGTTTTTGAATACTGAGATAAGTAACCTCTAAGTCATCTTTTATTTTTTCAGCGCGTATTGCTGAAGAAGTTAATTCGGTTAATTCAGAGCTCACTAAACCTGCAACGCCCAAAATATCTACAATACCTTCTGTTTCGCGATATTCTTGTAATGATTCTTCTGATGTTTCAAGCTTTTTACCTAACTCTTCAAGTTGATCAACGAGCCATTGCGATGTTGACTCTTTTGACGCGCTATGAATTTCGTCTTGATATTGAAGATAAGTAAGACCAATTTGATTAGCGACTTCTTGTGCAAGCTTAGGGGTGTGAGCAACAAAACTAATCTTGACAAGTTCTGTACTAGCGATAGGAGAAATGGTTAGGCGACTTTTAAATGTTCCTATCAAACCACTTACGGTTGGCTTAGTAATCCTTTGCCCCATGTCAGCGAAAAAGCTTATTTTATCATTATACTTACCGCTGTTAAATTCCTGGTGTTCAACCAAATTCAAACTAACTATAACGCGCTCGGCAAATTTTCGTGATTTTAATAATTCGTACTGGGTTTTAACTTGTTCTTTACTCGCGCTGGATTCATTAAATGCGTCATTAATTGATAACGTATTAGCGGGTTTGTTACTGCCGATTTGTAAAATGGCAGTCGCTCTGTAGGAGGGTTTGAGTAATGAGACGTAAAAAGCCACTATTGATGAAATGAAGAGTGTAAAGAACACAATTTTCCACCTTCGAGACCAGAGAGGACTCAAAACTTCTTTTAAAGCAACCTCTTCGTTTGGGGCGCTAAAATTTATGTTTTGATTATCGTTCAACATTACGCTCATTATTGTTTATAACAACCACATATAAATATGGCCAATAAAAGTTGTCGAAAATCCTTTTCACTTTTAGTTTTTAGTTTTTAGTTTTTAGTTTTTAGTTTTTAGTTTTTAGTTCTTAGTTCTTAGTTCTTAGTTCTTAGTTTTTAGAAAAAACTTTGTTCTATTTTTATAATATCATCAGGTTGAATTTTACTGGCAACATCCCCCTTTAACGTCACTTTAACACCATCCACCAGTCGAGATATTTTCCATTCAGAATTTGACGCTCTATTTGACAAACCTCCCGCTATTGCTATCGCTTTGTCTAACGTTAAATCATCTTGATAGGGATAACCACCGGGTCGCTTAACTTGTCCATGGATAAAAAACGGTCTATACATGGCAATAGAAACAGAGACTTGGGGGTCTACAATATAATCCACTAACAAGCCTTTTTTTATGATAGCTTCTAGCTGTTTAGTCGATAAACCAATAACCTGAATATCATCTAAAAAAGGAAAAGAAATAAGCCCTGATTTGTCAATTTTAACATCGGTTGTTAAGTCATCTTCGCCATAAACCACAATATGTAATTTATCGCCAGGCCCCAAGATGTAATCGCTTGCCTGACAGAAAAAGCAAAAAAACAGTAAAATCAGTGATAAAACCCTAAAACGCATATTTTTCATCCAATATCAAATAGTAACACTAAAGCCTAATGATAAGCTATTGCCTTGATTATTTAGCATTTCCTCACTGGCTTCAAGTTCTGTAAAAGTGAAGCCTGCGAACACAGTGAACCAATCATTTCGTTGATAATTAAGCTTTATCTCTGAATACAAGTAATCTTCTTGATCTGTTTTATCTATGTAAACTATTTCTTCTTGTCTGTAACCTATGGCTGCTGATATTTGAAAGTAATCAGTAAATTGACGTGTGATTTTTATATCAGTACTATCAACAACCCTATAACTATCTTCAATTCGGTTTGTTTTTTCATAATTTCTTTGCGTATTTATATTCACTTTGTTAAATACAGTTGGTTGCCACCCCATACCAACTCGCCACTTGAAGGCACTATCATTTGCAAGTGAATTATTTTCAAATGTTAACGCTTGGTAGCCAACTAATACTTGCAGTTGAGTAATTTCAGTTGATTGCCACGTCATTCCAACTAACGCAGAATACCCATCATTACTTAACGCTTTATTATTTTTGAAGTCGGCTTGAATATAATCTAAATCAACAGCAAAATATGTTTTACCTGAAAGCAAATAATCAAACCTAGCAGCAGCTTTACTCTCTACACTGTCAAGTAACTGATTTTGTTCTCGTCGTGTTTTATAACGAAAATCTTCTTGGCCTATGGTAAATTTTAGTTTAGCCACTGAATCAATTTGACCGTATAAATATCCTATGTTTGCTGCAACCGTTTTTTTATCATCTCCCGTTGATATCAAGCTTGCATCACCTAAAGATAACTCCGTACCTCGATATTCATATTCTTCCTGTAACTTAATATCAGCAAACAGTGTTTTATTATGGTCAATTTTAAAGAAGTAGATCGGCTTAAAGAATAAGTTGCTGTGATCATCGCCACTAAAGTCACTAAATTGATAATAACTCACATTAGCTTCTAATTGTATTAAATGCCGAGACAGTTGCGTTTGAATAAAAACGGATGGCTCAATTTTAACATAACCAGTCCCTTCTTCATCTTTATTTTGGTGTAAAAAGTTACTAATTTGACCATATTCAGATAACAACTTTGCTGTAAATTTATTACCACTTTCAAGGACTAAATCAGTTTGTGCTTGGAGGGAAAAAGAGGTCAGTAAAACAACCGCAATAGTAGATAAAGGAATGAGTAAAAATCTAAAGATGACCATTTAAATAATAAGCCTTACAAACAAATGATGACTGCTGCAAACAATATGCCCTAAAAGTAAAGAAGATGAAACAATCTTGTTACATTTAGACATACTTTTACAAAATAAAAGACACCAAATAAGTACTTTTTTGTACAGATAAGCAAACACAAAAAATTTACAGCTAATGACTAAAACCAAAAATGCCGCGTTAAACGCGACATTTTTTGGTGAGAACAAAATGATAAAACCGAAGATAAAAATCCCCTTTGATTATTCTTTTTGACTATATCTGCTTAATATATACTTTTGATTTTCGTTGGAAGTTATACATCTGCTTTTTTCCTTCAGGTAAATCTTCCATGGTACTTTCAATAAAACCTTGTTCACGAAACCAATGACCACTCACCGTTGTTAATACGAATAAAGAAGACAAGTGTTGTTCGTTCGCGTTAACTTCTAGTGCGTTCATCAAACGCTCCCCTCGATTGCCATTACGATAATCAGGGTGAATAGCCACACAAGCGATTTCCCCCGAACTTGCTTCTTGATAAGGATATAAAGCGGCACAAGCGATAATTACGTCTTCCTTCTTGAGTACAGTGAAGCGATCAATTTCAACTTCAAGCAGTTCACGCGAACGTTTCACTAAAATACCTTCTTCTTCTAAAGGTGCAATAAGCTCTAAAATACCCCCTACATCATCAATACTTGCGGTACAAACTTGCTCTTTATGGTCTTTTGCAATTAAGGTACCGGCGCCATCACGCGTGAACAACTCTTGTAATAAAGCACTATCACTTTGGTAACTTACACAATGGCAACGTTCTACTCCATTTTCACCGCTTTGGATGATCGCCCTTAATAATGATTGACGCACATGACAATCTTTATCATCTAATAACGTTTTCACTCGGCGAACACTACAGCTACGAATAAGATCACCTGACTCATCCATTAATCCATCATCTTCAGTAAAGGTAATTAATTTATCAGCTTTCAGTGCAAGCGAAGTTTTTGTGGCTACATCTTCAAGTGCAAGGTTAAACACCTCCCCGGTAGAGGAATATCCGATGGGCGACAACAATACTATCGAGCCATAATCAAGCTGGGTATGAATACCTTCAGCGTCAATTTTTCTTACATTGCCTGTGTATTTATAATCAACGCCATCACGTACCCCAATAGGTTTAGCAATAACAAAATTTCCCGTACTTACACGAATTTGTGAACCATGCATGGGCGAGTTAACTAAGCCCATCGTTAACAAAGCTTCAATATGTAGACGCATTGATCCCGTAGCATCTTTAACAGCAACCAATGTTTCAGCATCCGTGACTCTAATATTATTTTCAATATTTCGAGTAATGTTCCGCTGCTCCATGCGTTCTTCAATTTGCGGCCTAGCTCCATGAACTAAGACTAATTTCACGCCTAAACTCCGCAGCAATGCAATATCATGAATAATATTGGCAAAATTTGGGTGAAGCACGGCCTCACCACCAAACATCAATACCACCGTTTTTCCACGATGCGCATTAATATAAGGCGCTGCATTTCTAAACCATTTCACATAATTTTGTTCGTTATTATTCATGCTCTTCATTTTTCACTTGTGACTACCTAGTTACTTTAATAGGATAAAACTTAATGATATTAATTACTTTGACCGACAATGTATTCCATAGCAACTTCATCCATAGGGTCTTTATGTGGGCTTGGCTCGCTGTCTTCAATAATATTGTCTGCTAAAGAACTTTTATCAATTAAGCTAAACCCAAGCTGTTCAAAGTATTGTGGAATATAGGTTAAAACAATAATTTGCTCTAATTCCATTTGATAAGCGAACTCTAACAAATATTGAATTAGTGCTTCGCCTTGTCCTTGTTTCTGTGCATTATCTTCTACAACTACTGAGCGAATCTCCGCTAAGCCTGTTTGGTATATATAAAGTGATGCGGTGCCTACAACTTTACCGTCAAGTTCAGCAACCACAAAATTTTGAATATCATGAATAATATTGTCACGTGTTCGTGGCAATATTTCACCTTTATTAGCCCAAAAACTAGTCAGTTGATGAATACAATCAACATCAGACATTCTTGCACGACGCACTGACATAGCAGCAGCACGCTGAGCATTTAGGCGCTGTTTCACTTGTTTAAGTGCTATTTGAGTTCTTTGTTTACCTGGCGCTCCTACAACTTGTTCATTTAAAATAGTTTCATTACCCGACTGAGTAGTCGCCAGCGCTTTTTCAACTTGCGCACGTGACGTTCCACCAAGTGCTTCGCGCTTATTAAGCGTTGATTCAATTGAAAGGTGTTGATAAACATCTTGCTCAATTTTATCACTGAATTCTTTTAATTGGCTTATGGTTAAGTCTTCTAAAGGTACACCTTTATCGATAGCCGCTAAAACTACTTCACCTACAATATGATGTGCTTCACGAAATGGAATATCTTTACCCACTAAATAATCAGCAAGCTCAGTTGCGTTTGCATAACCTTGTTGAGCGGCGGCAAGTGTACGTGAACGATTTACTTTCAAACCATCCGCGACTAAAACGGCCATTTCCATACATTCTTGCCAAGTATCAAGCGCGTCAAACAAACCTTCTTTGTCTTCTTGCATGTCTTTATTGTATGCAAGCGCTAACGCTTTCATGGTGGTTAACATACCGGTTAATGCACCAAAAACACGTCCAGACTTACCGCGAATTAATTCACATGCGTCAGGATTTTTCTTTTGTGGCATCAATGATGAACCAGAACTCACCAAATCACTCATTTCTACAAAGCCCGCTTCACCTGAATTATAGAAAATTAAATCTTCAGCAAAACGTGACAGATGCATCATGGAAATACTGGCTGAGGCCAACAATTCTATAACGTGATCTCTATCAGAAACCGCATCAAGACTATTCATTGTCGCCGTTCTAAACCCTAAACGGCTAGCTAATGCATTTCTGTCTATTGGATACGCAGTTCCGGCTAAAGCACCTGAACCTAATGGAGATACATCTAAACGATAAAGTGCATCTTTTAAACGTCCTATATCACGGTTAAACATTTCAACATAAGCTAAACACCAATGACCAAAAGTTATTGGCTGTGCTCTTTGTAAATGGGTATAACCCGGCAAAACTGTATCTTTTTCACGTTCAGCTAAATTCATCATCGCTTGTTGTAAATTCACTAGAGCAAACAATAAATCGCCGCCCGTTTCTTTACACCAAAGCTTTAAATCTGTCGCTACTTGGTCATTACGGCTTCGGCCTGTATGGAGCTTTTTACCTAGATCACCGGTTTTTTCAATAAGCTGAATCTCTACCCAGCTATGAATATCTTCTGCGTCGGATAACAAAATTTGCTTAGGATTGTCTTCTACTGACACTTTTAATTCTTGTAGTGCGGCAGTCAAACGCAGTAACTCTTCATCATCAATAACACCCACTTCATGAATAGAGTGCGCCCAAGCAATAGAGCCGACAATATCTTGTACTGCCATGCGGTAATCTACCGGTAGCGAATCATTGAATTTTTTAAACTGTAAACTTGGTTGCCCTTTAAAACGTCCGCCCCATAAAGCCATTATTATTCTGCCTTATCTTTTAATGAGCCATTTTGAGATAGCGCAGTAATACGGCTTGATAAACTGAATAAACGAATAAAACCTTCCGCGTGTTTTTGGTCATATACATCGTCAGCACCAAAAGTTGCAAAGGCTTCAGAATATAAACTGTTTGGCGAGCGACGTTGAATAACTTGCGCCATACCTTTATATAACTTAACTACAACATCACCTGTTAATTTTTCAGCAAAAGATGCTGCTGAAGCTAGCTGTGCTTTAGCAAGTGGTGTAAACCAACGACCATCATAGATAACATGTGAAAATTCAAGACCTACTGATTCACGATATTTAAGTGATTCTTTATCAAGAATAAGTGTTTCTAAACCTTTATAAGCTGCCATTAAAATGGTGCCACCTGGTGTTTCATAACAACCACGAGATTTCATACCCACTAAGCGGTTTTCAACAATATCGATTCTACCTACTCCGTGTGCAGCACCTTTAGCATTTAAATACATCAAAGCGTCATAAGCTCCTGCACCACTTTGATCACTATTCCCAGAGAAGTCTTTACCGTCAATGGCAACCAGCTCACCTTCAAGAAAGCTTAGTTGTACTTTTTCAGCGACATCTGGCGCATCCATTGGATCAACCGTCATGGTCCACACTTCTTTTGATGGCTCACACCATGGGTCTTCTAACTCACCACCTTCATGAGAAATATGCCATGCATTTGCATCACGGCTATAAATTTTAGTCAGTGAAGCTGAACAAGGGATATCACGTTCTGCAAGGTAATCGAGTAAATCTTCACGAGATACCATGTCCCACTCACGCCATGGTGCAATAACCGTTAACTCTGGAGCTAAGGCTGCAAAACAAGATTCAAAACGTACTTGGTCGTTACCTTTACCTGTACAACCATGGCAAACAGCATCTGCACCCACTTTTAAAGCAACTTCAATGTGTGCTTTAGCAATAATAGGACGTGCCATTGACGTACCTAATAAATATTGACCTTCGTATACTGAACCTGTTTTCAATATAGGGTAAATATATTCTTTTACGTACTCTTCTTTAAGATCAACTACATAACATTCAGATGCCCCAGAAGCGAGGGCCTTTTCTTTAACGCCTTCAAGTTCTTCGTCACCTTGGCCAACATCAGCACAAAATGCGATAACCTCACAACCTTCATAGTTTTCTTTCAACCATGGAATGATAGCTGAAGTATCTAATCCACCGGAATACGCTAATACTAATTTTTAATTTTCCTTCTTTACTAAAGCCATTGTCTTTTCCTATTAATTCTTAAATTTGTTGAGTCGAACCTTAGTTCGCTAAAAGTGTGACTAGCACCGCATTCTGCGCCCACATTCTGTTTTCAGCTTCTTGAAAAACCACCGACATTTCGCTGTCAAAAAGCGCTGTTGTTATCTCTTCTTCTAAATGAGCTGGTTGGCAGTGCATAACAATACTTGCACCACTCTTTTCCATCATTTGATGATTCACTTGGTAAGGTGCAAATTTTTCTAAAAGTGCCGCTTTTTTACTGGGATCTTCGTCACCCATAGATATCCAAGTGTCGGTATAAATAGCATCTTGTTGCCCGATGTTTTCAACGTTTGATGTAAGTACCAACTTACTTCCTGATTTATCTGCAAAGGCTTTCGCTTTATTAAATAATGCCTCTTCTGGTTCATGCCCTTCAGGACACACTAATGTAAAATCAACGCCTAATATCGCCGCCATAAACATCAGTGAATTTGAAACATTATTACCATCACCTACATAGGCTAGCTTAACTTTTGATAAATCTGTACCTTTACCTATAACAAGGTTTTCCTGCAAAGTAACAAAGTCTGCCAGTGCTTGGCACGGATGATAAATATCACAAAGCGCATTAATCACCGGTATACTTGCGTGTTTCGCTAAACCTTCAATTGCGCTGTTTTCAAAAACGCGCGCGACGATAGCGTCAGCATAACAAGAAAGATTTTTAGCATAATCGCTAACCCTTTCTCGCTCACCTAACTTGCCGTTTTGTTGACCTAAATATAAAGCATGGCCGCCCAATTTTTTAATACCCATATCAAAACTAACATGCGTTCTTAAAGAAGGTTTCTCAAATATCATCACAACAGATTTACCTGCGAGTGCTTGGCTGTAATCAGCCGGATGATTCTTAATGTTTATTGCTAAAGCGATGAGATCAGTTATTTGCGTTTTAGTGAGTTGATCATCAGCTAAAAAGTTGTCTAATGTGTTTTGTACTTGTGACATGGTAAGTCCTATCCGAAAAAGTCGTTAAATTAAGCGTTACTTAATTATTGTTAATGAGGTTGAATGCGCGTACCGATTGCATCACCCTTTATTAAGTTGATAATTTGTTGAGGCGACTGCCAACTGGCAACCGCGATACTTCGTCGTAACTGACTTGCTGCATGTAATGCTGCATTAACTTTAGCCGTCATGCCGCCAGCAATAACACCTTGTTCAATTAACTTGTTTGCGTGTGCTTTACTGAGTGAAACAATATAATCGCCATTAGCATCTTTAACGCCATTAACATCGGTAAGTAATAACAGCTCTGCATTGAGCAGCTTGCAAATTGCTACAGCCGCATCGTCAGCATTCACATTGACTAATTCTCCATTAGCCAAAGAACCAATAGAAGAAACAATGGGTAAGAAGTTTGCGTTTAATAACGTATCGAGTAATTTACTGTTATGTGCGCTTGGTTCACCCACCATACCTAAGTCTTTATCGCTTAAACGACAAGAAACCATATCGCCATCGATAAGTGACAAACCAACAGCTTTCATGTGTAAACTTGCTGCCGTTGCAACGATGGCCTTATTTACACTACCGGCTAATGCGCCAGCAATAATTGGCATTTGTTCTTTAGGGGTTACCCGCAAGCCATGCTTCTTTTCAGTGGTAAAACCTGCTTGGCTGAGCATTTCATCAACGACACAACCACCACCATGAACAACCACGACGGATTGATCTTTTAATGACGCTATAATTTTTAATAAATCAGCTAATGCATCTTTTTTTTCAAGAATTGCACCACCAATTTTAATCACTAACGGTTTGTTGAATTTATTGCTTATTGACGTGTTTTTTAAATCACCCATTAGTGCTTTCCTAACATTACGTTATTCAACAAACTATATTCACTCGATAAACCCAGAGAAATATTCGCACATTGCACCGCTTGAGAAGCTGCACCTTTTAATAAGTTATCGATAGCGCAACTCACTACCACCACTTGTTTTTCTTCATCTACCTGCCAATGCACATCAGCAAAAGGTGTATTCGCGACATTATCTATTTTTGGCCAAGCGCCTGTTAAACGAACTAATGGTTTATCTTGATACGCGTTGACGAACGCTTCATCAATTTGTTGAGAAGTAATACCAGTTTTAATTTGCAATGTTACCGTTGCCATTAACCCTCTTTTATAAGGCGCAAGATGCGGATTAAAAATAACCTGAGCATTCGCTTCTTGGCTTATTTCGGGTTGATGTCTGTGCTGTAAAATGTTGTAAGGGGTTAAACTCACTTCATAAAAGCTTGTCGCTAATGATGCTTTTCTTCCTGCGCCACTCACGCCACTAATACCATTTACAACGATGAGTGAATTTTCAATGTGATAATTATTTGAAGTAATAGGTTTTAGCGACAGTAAACTCGCTGTTGGGTAACAACCCGGAACAGCAACTAATTGAGTATTGGCGATATCATCTTGCTGCCATTCAGCTAAACCATATTTGGCTTGCGCAAGCGCCGATAAGTTTTTGTGTTCAAAACCATAGAACGTTGGATAATCTTCGCTATTTTTTAAACGGAACCCGCCAGAAAGGTCAAAAACCTTCACACCTTTTTCAACAAATGCTTGCGCCCAATCGGCACTAAATTCATGGGGTGTTGCAAAGAACACTGCATCGAGGTCTTGTACTGTTTCATCAAACCAATGTTGTGAAAAACAGATGAGAGGTAAATCACATACACCTAAATAACGCGGATGTAATTGCGAAAAGGTCATATCTGCCGAGCTACTGTTTTCAGAAACCAATAAGTACTCAAGGGAAATTTTGTCGTGTGTGCACAATAAACTAATAAGCTCTGCACCAACGTATCCACTTGCTCCAATAACCGCGACTTTCATACAACCTCATCTATTAATCTTTAATTAACCACATAAAAAGAGAAAACAAATTATTTTCAATAGCCTTCTTTTATTAGGTTATTTACACTAGAATGAGAAAGTAACACTAGATGACTTGTTATGCAACAAATAAGCATAACTACCCAGGTGTTTTTTATTTATTCTTATTTTTAATTGTGAGCGACTATGAAAACTTTACCAGACTTCACGGATTCATTAACTCAACTTATTGCCAGTGCTTCAATTAGCTCAACTCAAGCGAGTTGGGATCAAGGGAATTTAACCGTTATTCAGCTCTTAGCAACATGGTTTGAACAACTCGATTTTAGTATCGACATTCAAGCCGTCCCTGAAACAAGACATAAATATAATTTATTAGCGAAACTGGGGAGTGGAGAAGGTGGATTATTACTGGCAGGACACAGTGATACTGTTCCTTTTGATGAGAACCGTTGGGAATCAGATCCCTTCAAAATAGTCAATCAAGATAATAAATTTTATGGTTTAGGCACCTGTGATATGAAAGGTTTTTTTGCCTTTATTTTACAAGTTTGTAAAGGATTGTCTGCTAAAAAATTGAAAAAGCCGCTTTATATTTTAGCGACCGCCGATGAAGAAACAACTATGGCTGGAGCACGTTTTTTCACCCAAAACCAACACATAAAACCTGATGTTGCTATCATTGGTGAGCCAACAAACTTGGTCCCTATTATCATGCATAAAGGTCACATGTCCCATCGCATAACTATTCAAGGTGAATCTGGGCATTCAAGTAAACCCAGTTTGGGCGTTAATGCGATAGAAATAATGCATCAAGTGATTGGCCAATTAATGCAACTTAAAGAAAAGCTTGCACACAATTATAGTAATCAAGCCTTTGATGTAAAAGAGCCCACACTTAATTTAGGCGCAATACACGGTGGTGATAATGCCAATCGAATATGTGGACATTGTGTATTAGATATTGATATGCGAGCACTGCCCGGCATGGCTGACAGTGAACTCATTCAACTACTTGCTGAAGCATTAAAGCCGCTTGCTGAAAAATACCCTAGCAGGGTGTCCTTTACTGAACTTGATCCAAGCTCACCAAGTTTTGAGCAAAATAAAGCGAGCGAGCTCGTTACATTAGCTGAAGAAATAAGTGGTCATCAATGTTGCGCCGTGAATTATGCTACTGAAGCACCTTTTATTCAGCAACTTGGCTGTCAAACCATTGTGCTAGGTCCTGGTTCTATTGACCAAGCTCATCAGCCTAATGAATTTTTAGCGCATAGTGAAATTGAGAAAACTAACGCTATATTAACAAAAATGATT
>Ga0209712_10002110_pt1 | contig 16627 bp, 9 predicted proteins | sample ArcOceMetagenome_FD_187443 | JGI IMG/M metagenome (GOLD analysis project Ga0209712, IMG submission 187443) | Marine eukaryotic phytoplankton communities from Arctic Ocean - Arctic Ocean - Greenland ARC118M Metagenome (SPAdes) (version 2) | ecosystem: Environmental > Aquatic > Marine > Oceanic...
ATAAATTAGTTTCTGTTTTAATTTTTCATGTCTTATAAAATAGTACATCACACTAATTATAATCAGAATAATAAGAATACCGAAAATGGCATAACTCCACCATGTTTTATACCATAAAGGTTTCACTGTTATATGTAAAACTTTAATGTTTTCGCTCCAAACTCCATCTCCATTAGCAGCTCTTACTTTTAATTTATACTTTTTAGCAGCAAGGTTTGTGTACGTAATACTTGTTTTACCTTCTTCTGTTTCTACCCAATCTTTATTTAAACCTTCTAATTTATAAGCAAGCCTATTTTTTGATGGAGAACTTGTATGTTCTGCTACTAAATTGAAAGAAATAATAGTTTGTCTTTCAGATATTTCTATACTATCTGTTTCTGATATAGATTTTTCTAATATGACATTATCATTTAAGATATCGCCTCTTTTTAAAGGTTTATTATTTACTAATAAAGAGGTTATTAAAACTTCTGGTGGTTGTGTGTTTAATAAGATAGATACTGGTTTAAAAGCAGTTAACCCATTTAAACCGCCAAAATACATATAGCCACTTTTGCCTTTAAAAAAGGCTTTTTGTCTAAAATTATTTTGTAATAAACCATCTCTAACATCAAAAACAGTACTCTTAAAATTAATAGAATTAAATTTTAGAAGCCCCATATCTGTGCTTATCCAAAATTGATCTTTCTCTGCTGAAAGCATTCCATAAATTGCATCGTCTGGTAAAATATCTTTTTTTCTAAAATATTTTATATTTAATGGTTTCCCAATACTATCTAAAGTTAACTTATTAAGACCACCTCCAAAAGTACCTATCCACAGACTATTCTTTTCTTTAAGTAATGAAAATATATTGTTATTAGAAATTTTAATACCAGTACTGTGCTCTGTAAATTTATTTATTATTTTTAGTTGTTTGCCATCGTAAAAACTTTGATACAAACCTCTGTTAGTTCCAAACCAAAATTGATTAGCTGTATCTTTTACAAAAGATTGTATATTTCCTTCGGTAAGATTCCATTCTGATTTTACACTTACAAAAGACTTATTTAAACCTATCCAAGGGTTTTCAATAATAACAATTAGATTTCCTCCAAATAAAATTTGGTTATCATTAATTTGTTCTATAATTCTTATAAAACCGAAATTTTTACTTTTTAAGTTTTCAAAAATTATTTCTTTAAATTTATTTTTTATTGGGTTGTAAACAAAAACACTTTCATCAGAACCTAGCCAAATAAATCCTTTTTTATCTTCATAAATAGATCTAATAATATCTGTTTTCTTTATAGGAATTTCGTTTTCTATATTCTGAAACTTTAGCTGACTTCCATTTTTAGAATCAATTGAATTTATGCTTCTAGATAATTTCTTGTTGTAGCCAGACAGCCATACTTTACCACTACTATCTTCTAATATGGCTGTTATAAGATTGTCTGGAAGTGAAAAATTATCAAAAGGATTATGACTATATGAATAAAACTTTTTTTGAGAAAGGTCTAACTTATTAATACCTCCTTGTGCAGTACCAAACCATAAAACATTAAACTGATCTTGATAAATAGCATTAATTCTGTGACTACTAATACCCTTTTTATTTTTCTGATCATATTTAAAATGCTTAAATATGTTTAGGGAAGGATTAAACTTAAAGAGACCGTCAGCTCTAGTACCAATCCACATGTTTTTATCATTATCATTAAAAATAAAATTTACATATGCATTAAAACCTGTTTTATTAACATCAACTTTATTTAAAACAAACGTGTCTTCTTTTTTTAAGTTTGATGAGTAAAGACCTTTATCTGTTCCAATCCAAAAAACATTATCCACTTTCAGTATCGCTGTAATAATTTTATCGTAAAAATCTTTAAAATCTTTAAATACTGTAACTTGAATTCTTAAATTTTCATTTTCATTCTTGTAAGTCAATTTTTTTAAACCTTCATTGGTCCCTAAAATTATTGATAAATTATCCCCTATACAAAAAGTATTAAGCCGAAAATTTTCTGAACCAGAATCAAAGTTTAAGAAATTATTAGAAATATTAAAAAGTCCTTTATTTATATCTAGAACCGCTATCCTTTGAAGACTTTTTTCTCCAGAAATCCAGACATAACCTTCTTTGTCTTGCGCTATCTTTTTAATTTCAAATCTATCTTTTAAAGAAAGGGTAAAAAACCGCTCTAAACTAGGTACATAGACATTTAAGCCAACATTTGTTCCTATCCAAAGTAATCCGTTTTTATCATTAAAAAGAAACGTTATATTATTACTATTGATGGTTCCGTTACTTTTAGACTGTGTTGTAAAAGTTTTAAAATCATAACCATCATATCGTATTAATCCATTAGGTGTGGCATACCATAAAAAGCCATACTTATCTTGCGCTATAGAGTTTATTGTATTTTGATTAAATCCTTGTTTGTTAGAGAAACGTTGAAAGTTTTGAGAGCATAAAGAAAGGCTGAAAACAAAATAAAATAGAAATTGTAAAAACTTACTCTTTTTGGTCATTGCAAAATAGATTAATGTCTCGGCCTAAATGTAGTACTATTTTAATTTTCTACATTCATAAATTCATGAAGTTTATTCATCATTTCTGAATTTCCACAGAAAAAAGGTGCTCTTTCATGTATAGAATTAGGTTTTGCATCTAATGTTCTTTGATGCCCATCTGAAGCCTGGCCTCCTGCTTGTTCTGCTAAAAAAGCAATAGGATTGCATTCATACAACAAACGTAATTTTCCTTGTTTATTAATCGTACTTGAAGGATACATATAAATACCACCTTTAATCATATTTCTATGAAAATCTGAAACTAAAGAACCTATGTAACGTAAAGCATAAGGTCTATCTTCTTCAATTTTTTGACAATATTTTATATAATCTTTTACAGCTTGAGGAAAGTGACTATAATTACCTTCATTTACAGAATATATTTTTCCTGTATCTGGAAACTTCAAGTTTGGGTGTGAAAGATAAAAAGAGCCAATAGCTGGATTTAAGGTAAAACCATTTACACCACTTCCTGTTGTAAAAACCATCATTGTAGATGTACCATAAATAATATAACCTGCTGCAACTTGCTCATTTCCTGGCTGTAAAAAGTCTTTTTGCTGCACCTCTGTACCTATTGGCGTTATCCTTCTGTAAATAGAAAAAATAGTACCCACAGAAACATTAACATCTATGTTAGACGAACCATCTAAAGGATCTATTAAAACTACATATCTTCTATTATTTTTTTCGTCTAATCCCTTAATAGAAATATATTCATCATCTTCTTCTGAAACAATTCCACAGACAATATCTCTATTTTTTAAAGCTTTAATAAATGTTTTATTAGCAAAAATATCTAATTTCTGTTGTTCTTCTCCTTGTATATTTACATCTCCAGAACTTCCAAATATATCGACTAAACCAGCTTTATTTACTTCATGATTTACCACTTTTGCAGCCAATCTAATTCCGTTTAATAACGCTGTTAATTCCCCACTAGAATACGGAAATGCTTTTTGGTTACTTATAATAAATTCTCCTAAAGTTTTTTTCTCGTTACTCATTTTTGTAGTATTTTATTTGATTGATTTGTAAAATTTAATCTTTTAAATAGTCTTTCATGATTACAGCTGCACCATAAGCACTTTCGTTTTGTGTATTAGATAATCGAATGCGAACTTTTTTTTGCATTAACGATAAATACTTTATAAAAACTTCATTATTTCTAAAACCTCCAGAAATAAAAACGTCTGTTAATTCGCTATTTTCATCTAAAATTAAATTGATTCCTTTCACCACTTTTTTAGCAATTTCATAGATAAGCTGATAATAGGCAGTCTCATAGGAAGTAAATTTCTTTAAATATTCTGGATGCGCTTCAAAATCATCATCAATACCATCTTTTAAAAATATTCGAGCTCCTTCACAGATTAAATCTCTACATAATTCTTCTTTTAAATAAAACGATGTATATCTTTTTTTGTTTTCTTTAAAATGTTTGCTCATTTCTTCAATATACACTTCATGAATTCTACCTAGAAATTGCATAGAAGATTTTACTTGCTTTTTTTCTGGAGTCATAAAACACAAACAATTGTTTTTTAATTGACTTTTAGAAAGTTTTTCTGTACTAAAAGGATTCATAGCAATAATCCAAGTTCCTGTAGAAAGTAAAATATAATTTTTGCCATCTTGTTCTTTTAAAACAGGCACTATAGATGATGAGCTATCATGCAAACCTGAACCCACAGCAACTTTATGTCCGTTTAATTCTACAAACGTTACCTCCTCTCCTTTTGTTGGCTTTGGTAGGTTAATACCTTCATCTTTTAACCAAGAATGATATTGCATTTTATCAAAATCCCAAGTGGCTGTATGTGCTCCAACAGATGTAAAATCTGCCGTTATTTTTTTAGTGAATAAATAACTTAAATATTGTGGATAATGTAAAATGGCATCAACTTTATCCCATATTTCAGGTTTATTTCTCTTTAAACGCAACATTTGTAAACCAGCATTTAACATTCCATAAGCTGGTGAAGCTGTTTTTCTGGAAAATTCTTTTTTACCACCATTTGCTTTGTATAAATCTGCAAATTCTTTTACATTTAATGGTTTTAGATAATTGCTTAAAGGTGTTAACCTGTTTCCTTCTTTATCTAAAAATAACACTGATGCTCCATGTGTAGAAAAGTTAATCGCTTTTATTCTGTAATAATCTAATTCATTAATTCTATCTATTTCATCTAAAATCCAGCGTTCTATTTCTTCAATATCATCGCAAGGAAAACCATCTTCATCTTTTATTTCTTCAAACTTCACTTTTTTAACCGAAACTACTTCTAGTTTTTCATCAAAAAGAAAGATTTTTTTATTTGTTTTTCCGATGTCAATAATTGCAACGACATTTTTCATAATAATTTATTTTTGGTTGATGATTTTTTATAAAAATTATAATTTATTAATTATTGAAGCCATACAAAGGTCCATAATTTTCACAAGCTCTATAATCTGCTCCTTCTAAATTTTCTCCAAAAGCAGACCAAGCACTTGGTCTAAATACATCATCTTCGTTTACATTATGCATATTTACAGGAATACGTAATAATGCTGATAAGGAAATTAAATCTGCTCCAATATGACCGTGTGAAATTGCACCATGATTTGCACCCCATTTTGCCATTACAGAATACACATCTTTAAAGAAACCTGTGCCTGTAGTTCTTGGCACAAACCAAGTTGTTGGCCAACTTGGGTTTGTTCTTTCATCTAAAACTGTATGAATATCTTTTGGTAATTCTACACTCCAACCTTCTACAATTTGTAAAACCGGTCCAATTCCTTTTACCAGATTCAATCTACACATAGTAATTGGCATAGAGCCTTTGGTTTTAAATTGTGATGAAAAACCACCTCCTCTAAAATATTCTCCAATTGCTGCTGGCCATTTTGTGTTATCTAAACACTTCTGAACTTCCTCTTCTGTAATTTCCCAAAAAGGTTTCATTGTTGGATTTCCTGCTGCATCTGTTTGTTCTGCGGTTGCATCTAAGGTTGTAGAACCCGAATTTATTAAATGAATAATTCCATTTTCTGCAATTCCAGATAATTTTTTACCTGTAACTCTTTCTACAGAATCTGGACTCCAATAGGTTCTTACATCAGAAAACAACTGCGCTTTACCTGTTAATAAATGTCCGAACAGCATTGAAATTGCGTTTAAACAATCGTTTTCTGTTGCAAACATATAGGCTTGCCTAATTCCATTCCAATCGAAAGAAGAATTTAAAATAGATTCTGTAAAATCTGCATTTGGTTGATAATCGGTCCATTGACGCTGACCTTGAAAACCACCCATAATTGCGTTTCTCCCTTTAGCTTCCTCACCAAAACCCATTGCTTTCAGTTTTGGATTCCCATTCATTAAATCTTTACAGATTAAGGTCATTTTTACTACTTTTTCCCACTCCTTATCTTTTACTTCAGTAGATTTTTGAGCTTCTGGACTGTTGTAATCTTTCCCTTCGATACAATTTTCTTTTGTCCAAGCTAAAGCTTTTGTATATTCGACTTTATCGTAAATACCTTCATCTATTCTTCTTAAAATTTCTACAGATTCTACAAATTCGGCTCTAACGCCTAAATAGTCTTGTAAAAAATTTACATCAACCATAGAACCTGCAATTCCCATAGAACTGTACCCAATAGATAAATAAGATTTTCCTTTCATTTGAGCAACTGCTAACGCTGCTTTCGTAAAGCGCAACAATTTTTCTTCTACATCTTTAGGAATACTTAGGTCTCCTGCATCTTGCACTTCTTTTCCATAAATACCAAAAGCTGGCAATCCTTTTTGAGAATATCCTGCTAAAGCAGCAGCTAAATAAACAGCTCCTGGCCTTTCTGTTCCGTTAAAACCCCAAACTGCTTTTGGCAATAAGGGATCTGTATCCATCACTTCTGTTCCATAACACCAACAAGGAGTTACGGTTAAAGAAACTTCTACACCTTCTCTTTTAAACTTATCTGCACAAGCAGCTGCATCTGCAACTCCCCCAATTGTGGTATCTGCAATTACACATTCTACTTTTTCACCACTAGGAAAACGTAAATTCTCTTCAATTAATTTGGCAGCAGCTCTCGCCATATCCATACATTGGTCTTCCAATGATTCTCTTACTCCTGCTTCACGTCCATCAATTACTGGACGAATTCCTACTTTTGGTAATCTACCTATAAGTCTGTTCATAAACTTTATACTTTTTCTATTAAATAAACTGCTCTAATTCTGTTAATTGCGTATTTGAAAGACCTGCTGGTTTAAAACCTGCTGCCCAACACATCATTAACATTTTAGCTCCTTTGTTTGCTACATCTAAAAAGTCCCAAGCTTTCATAACATCTGGCGCTGTAGAAGTTGCCCCGTGTTTTTCCCAAAGTGAAACATTTCTTGTTTTAAAAGCTTCAATAGTCACCTTTGCTAAATGCTGAGTACTAGACAATGCATAAGGTGTGCAATGGATTCCCTTTGGCACAAATACCTTAACCTCAGGACACATCATCCAAATTTGTCTATTTAATTCTGCTTCATTATCAAACAATTCATGATGGCTCATACATATTAACTCTAAAGGATGTGTATGCACTACAGCTAAATTTTCTGGATGATGAATGCTGTTAAATAAGTGAATACTTGAATGAGAAATCAACTCACAAGTTGGTCCAAAATTTTCTCTTTTTCCACCCCAAACTATTGAATAACCCGTGGCATCATCATTAATTAAAAGGATACAAGAAACGTTTTCTAAACTATCTACTAAATCTCTTAAATAACAACCAGTACCAGTTATATATAAAACAAACCCGGCAGCTCCTTTTGGAAAAGCAAAAGGCATCTCTGTACCAATTCCTTTTAAATCTTCTTTATTAAAAAAAGAAGTTAAGTTCATAGATATATTTCCTGCGTTTCTTTCTGCCCATTCACGTTGCCATAGATACCCTGCAACTTTAGATACTTTTTTTAATTCTATTTCTACTTCTGATGGAAGGTTTAATGTTTTCATAATATTTAGTAAATTTGATTTCACAAAGATATTCCCTCATCAAACCAAATTAAATATTTAAAATCTGTATTTTTGTATCTAATTTAAACAATCTGTATTATTGATGTTTTCAAAAAAAATAGCATTAGGAGATCCTTCATCTAACTTTCAAAATTTTATAGATCTAAAATTAAAGTTATTATGTTGTAGATATTGGCTGTTAAATTTGTGGGATTGTCATGATATGATTTTTCCCTTTTGGCGAATCTACTGGAACAGAAATGAAGGTGGAGAATTAATTCATTTAGAAGAAGTTTATAAAATGACGCCAGATACATTGTATATAATTCCACCTTTTACTTCTTTTTCTTCTCGTTTTTCTAAAAAACATATTTATGAAACTGGCATCCATGTTTCTGGTAGGCATTTAACAAGTGACTATAATGAAGAAGACTATTTAGATTCATCATTAATTCATTTTTTTATTCACTTTAACTTGGGTGTTCCTTTTGATAATGTATATCCTGGTATTTTAAAAATTGAAGTAACAGATTACTTAAAAGACCGATTAGAATATTTAACTGGAAGATTAAAAATTGAAAACACCGATTTTAAACTTACTTTTAATTTAAAATTACAAGCGTTTATTAAAGAAGCACTTACCAATATAGGCCCTGAACTTTGGAAAGCAATAAACATAGATGATCGTGTTTTAAAAGTAATTCGTTTTATTGAAGCTAATATCAATAAAAAATTAAGTAACTCAGAAATTGCTTCTTTAGTAAATATGGCTCCTAATTCTTTTGCACGTCTATTTAAAGAAGAAATGCATATTACGTTGCATAATTTTATTCAAAACAGGAAAATAGCAAGATCCTGCGAATTATTTGAACATACCAATAAAACAATTGAAGATGTTGCTTATAATTTGGGCTATTCAGATAGATATCATTTTTCTAGAGTATTTAAAACAGTTACGGGTTTAACGCCAGGTATTTATAAATCTGGAAAATATACATAAATCAATAGCGCATTTGTATTTTAAAAAAAAGACTTTCCTTTCTTCTTATAGCGGTTTAAAATAAATTTATTTCTTCTTTTCTTCTACTGATGTTTAAATTATACATATTATTGATTATTATGGATAAATTTTTTAGTTGATTCTATTTATAAGTTTGCGTAGTGGGTTTCACATCCAATAACTCAATAACAAAAGATTTATTAAAAGTCTCTTTGATTTTTTTATCATCTTTTATTTAAATAACTAAAATAATATTTTATGCAGCAATTTGATCAATTTATTAATGGAGAATTTATAAAGTCTACATCAACAGAAGTTACAGAAATTTTAAACCCTTGTACAGAAGAAGTCCTTTCTACGATACCTCATGGTTCTATAGAAGATGCTAACAAAGCATTAAATGCAGCAAAAAACGCACATCATGCTTGGAAATCACTTACTGCAATTACAAGAGCGAATTATTTAAATAAAATGGCAACTATTATTCGTGAAAACCGAATCTTTTTAGCCAAAACTTTAGCAGCAGAACAAGCAAAAGTAATGGGTTTAGCCCAAGTTGAAATTGATGTAACTGCAGATTATTTTGATTACTATGCAGGATTTGCAAGAAGAATTGAAGGAGAAATTATACAAAGTGATCGAAGTAAAGAACATATCTTTTTACACAAAGCACCTATTGGAGTTGCTGTTGGTATTTTACCTTGGAACTTTCCATTTTTTGTAATGGCGAGAAAAGTTGCTGCATCATTAATAACGGGCAATACCTGTGTGATAAAACCAAGTTGTATCGCTCCAAACACAATAATGGAATGGACAAAATTGATTCAGAAAATAGAATTGCCAGCTGGTGTTTTAAATATCGTTTGTGGTTCTGGTACAGTTGTAGGTAACGCACTCTGTAAAAGTCCTGTTACTGGGATTATTAGTTTAACAGGAAGTGTTTTTGCAGGTCAAAAAATTATGACTGCAGCTGCCGAAAATATTACAAAAGTATCTTTAGAATTAGGAGGGAAAGCTCCTGCAATTGTATGTGCTGATGCAAATATAGAATTGGCGGTAAATGCTGTAGTGAGTTCTAGACTTATTTATAGCGGACAAGTTTGTAATTGTGTAGAGCGTGTTTATGTAGAAGAATCTATACACGATCAATTTTTAGAAATGGTTACTGCTAAAATGAAAGCCATAAAAGTTGAAGATGCTTTTTCTGAAAACAATCCAGATATGAGTGCTTTAGTTTCGAAAGCTCAGTTAGATAAAATTACAGAAATGGTAGAATTTGCTAAAAAAGAAGGTGCAGAAGTACTTGTTGGCGGATCTAGATCTTCACAATTTGATAAAGGTTACTTTTATCAACCAACATTATTAACAAATGTAAGACAAGATATGCAAATTATACAAGAAGAAGTCTTTGGTCCTGTTTTACCAGTGATGAAATTTAGCACTCTAGATGAAGCAATCGCTTTAGCTAATGATTGTGAATTTGGTTTAACATCTTCTATTTTCTCAGAAAACTTTAATAAAGTAATGCATGCTGCAGAAGAATTACAGTTTGGAGAAACTTATATAAATAGAGAACACTTTGAAGCAATTCAAGGTTTTCATGCAGGTTGGAAAAAATCTGGTTTAGGTGGTGCAGATGGTAAACATGGTATGGCAGAATATTTACAAACGAAAGTGGTGTACGCTCAATACAGATAGACTACTTTAAAAAAAACCGAAAAGTGCTTTTTCCAGATAAAACCCCCATTTTAAATATCTATTAAAAGTACTTTTCAATTAAAACAACTATGTATGGCTGACACAAAAAAAATACCCGTAGTTTCTAAAGAGGTTTTAATTCCCTTTATTATCATTACCTCATTATTTGCGCTTTGGGGTTTTGCCAATGATATTACAAATCCTATGGTTGCTGCTTTTAGTACCATCATGGAAATATCAACAGCCAAAGCTGCTTTGGTACAACTTGCTTTTTATGGAGGTTATGCAACAATGGCAATTCCGGCCGCTTTATTTGTTAGAAAATACAGTTATAAAAAAGGAATTCTCTTAGGGCTAACTTTATATGCCATTGGTGCATTATTGTTTTATCCAGCAGCAAGATTTGAAGTATTTAGCTTCTTTTTAGGCTCATTGTACATTTTAACTTTTGGTTTGGCTTTTTTAGAAACCACAGCAAATCCATATATTCTTTCTATGGGAGATGAAAAAACAGCAACACAACGTTTAAATTTAGCACAAGCTTTTAATCCTATTGGCTCTTTATTTGGCATGTTTGTAGCATCAAAATTTATTTTAGTTGCCTTAGATTCTGATAAAAGAAATGAAGCTGGTCAGTTAACCTTTAAAACACTAGATGAAGCTCAAAAAGCAATTATAAGAACACATGATTTATCAATTATTAGAGATCCCTATGTAATTCTTGGCTTTGTTGTAATTGCAATGCTTGTTATAATTGGGGTTACTAAAATGCCAAAGAGAAAGAAAACAAAATCTTATTCTAGTGCCGCAGATTCTTTTAAAAGATTATTTAAAAACGGAAAATATAAAGAAGGGGTTTTAGCACAATTATTTTATGTCGCTGCGCAAATTATGTGCTGGACATTCATAATACAATATGCTGGTAATTTAGGAATTGCAAAATCTGACGCTCAAAACTATAATATTATAGCAATGTCTATATTTTTAGGAAGTCGATTTATTAGTACTTTTTTGATGAAGTATATAAACGCTAAAAAATTACTAATGACTTTTGCCCTTTGTGCGATGATTACCATTTCTGGTGTTATTTTAATTGAAGGAATGATAGGTTTATACTTATTAGTAGCAACATCAGCATTTATGTCTTTAATGTTTCCAACAATTTATGGAATTGCGTTAAACGGATTAAAACAAGAGGATACCGCTTTAGGCGCTGCTGGTTTAGTGATGGCAATTGTAGGCGGTGCATTAATGCCCATTTTACAAGGTTTAATGATAGATATGGAAAAAATAGGCCCTTTTTCTGGGGTTAATTTTTCTTTTATCCTGCCATTAATATGCTTCTGTTTTATCGCAATTTATGGATACAGGACACAAAAATTATACAATTAAAAACCACATATGAAAGGATATTGCTGCGCCTTAGATTTAGTTGATGACGAAACAAGAATAGATTGAGTATCATAATAGAATTTAGCTAGAAATTCAAAAAAATATTTTAAATTCTGGTATAAAACTAATGTGAATTTATTGCCCAAGAAACGTCTTTTTTATGATTACAGATATTTATTAAACCTTTTCTTTAGAGAGAAGAGCTTCAAAAGATGGTATCAACCAAAAAGTACAAGAGTGGGAAAATTGAATGTGGAAATATCAAAAAGAACTACCTATTCTAAAAAAATAGGTAGTAATAAAAGAGTTATACCGTTTAAAAAATAAAATTTTATGGCACCAGAGTTTAATACAAAATATCCATCTATAGACGATTTAAGAACAAAAGCGGAAAAAATGATTCCGAAATTTGCATTCGAGTATTTAGATGGTGGCTGCAATGAAGATGTTAATCTTCATAGAAACACAAGAGAGTTAAGAGATGTACAATTAATACCTCAATATTTAAGAGATTTTAATGGAGCAAGTTTAAAAACCAATTTATTTGGGATAGAATATGATGCTCCTTTTGGAATTGCACCTGTTGGTTTACAGGGTTTAATGTGGCCAAATGCTCCAGAAATTTTAGCAAAAGCTGCCCATAAACACAATGTTCCGTTTATTTTAAGCACAGTAACAACTACAAGTATAGAACGAGCAGCAGAATTAACGGAAGGCAAGGCTTGGTTTCAATTATATCATCCTACAGAAAATAGTTTAAGAGATGATATTTTAAAAAGAGCAGCAGCAGCCGAATGTCCTGTATTAGTTATTTTATGTGATGTGCCAACTTTTGGATTTAGACCTAGAGATATTAGAAATGGATTGGCAATGCCACCAACAATGTCAGTTAAAAACATTCTTCAAGTAATGGGCAAACCAAAATGGGCGCTGAATACGTTACGTTATGGACAACCAAGTTTTGCTACTTTAAAACCATATATGCCAAAAGGTTTAGATTTAAAACAACTTGGTAAATTTATGAATGATACTTTTTCTGGTCGTTTAAATGAAGAAAAAATTAAGCCAATTCGAGATATGTGGAAAGGTAAAATAGTTTTAAAAGGAGTAGCTTCAGAAGCAGATGCAAAAGAGGCAATTCGTTTAGGATTAGATGGAATTATTGTATCAAATCATGGCGGAAGACAGCTAGACGCAGGAGAATCATCCATTAAACCTTTGGCAAATATTGCTGCAAAATATGGTGACCAGATAGAAGTAATGATGGACAGTGGAATTCGTTCTGGACCAGATGTTGCAAGAGCAATGGCTAGTGGAGCAAAGTTTACTTTTATGGGACGTTCTTTTATGTATGGGGCAGCGGCATTAGGTAAAAAAGGAGGGAATCATACAATTTCTCTTTTAAAAACAGAATTACAACAAGTTATGGAGCAATTATGTTGTGAAAGAGTTGAAGATTTACCACAACATTTATTACGAAAATAAGACGGTTTTATCTTAAATTTATACATTTTGCTATTACAATCCAACTTTCATCTGCAGTACAATGCAATAATATGGGAAATTTGTAAATTGAAAAAGAAATTCTCACTGCAGAGAAAGTGTATTGACTTAAACTTTATTATTAAGAGATAAAAATAATCCAACCCCTGGAACTTTTAAAGGATTATCATCAGAAAAAAATAATAAAAGTTTGTCCTAAAAATAAATTCTCGTTTTTTTAAAAAAAATTAAAATAAGTGAAATGAAAAAAAAATATTTAATAATTTTAGTCATTACTTTTATATACAGTTCTTCTTTTTCTCAAACTGGCCCCATATTTGTAAAAAATTCTTTAACAAATCAAGGTGTTTTTTCAACTCCATCTTTTGAGTTTACCACAGAATTTGATGCAGAAAAAGATTCCAACAACCCCAATAGCACGGTTAAAGGAATTCTAATAAAAGGATTAGAGTATTCTAAAGCAGATAATGCAGCAAAAGAAACCAAATTTTTTGCATGGTATGGTGTTCCTAATAACATTCCTGCAGGAGAAAAAAGACCAGCAGTAATTTTAGTACATGGGGGTGGTGGAAATGCCTATACAAAATGGGTAGATAAATGGACAGAAAAAGGATACATTGCAATCGCCTTGGGTTTAGAGGGGTATGAACCTTTAAAATTAACAAACAAACTATCTGGAGAAGTACATACAACAATAACGAATTTTGGTGGCCCATCTAGAACCAACGTGTTTTTTGCAGATACGAACGAAGCAATAGAGGACCAATGGTTTTATCATGCAGTAGCAGATGTTATTTTAGTAAATAATTTATTAAGAGACACTAATTTTTCAACACAAATAGATACTAATAATATTGGAATTACTGGTATTTCTTGGGGAGGAATTATTACAAACGTTGTAACAGGAATTGATGATAGATTTAAATTTGCAGTGCCTGTTTATGGTTGTGGTTATTTATTTGAATCGCCAATATATGCTGCACAACTAGACATTTTATCTGCAACAGACAAACAGTTTTATTTAGACAATTGGGAACCATCTTTATATATTTCATTACAAACACAACCAACTTTATTTGTAAACGGCACCAATGATAAACAGTTTACTATGAATATTTTTACAGATACATATCTGGCATCACAAAATGAAAAATATTTAAGAATCGAAAAAGAAATGCTACATGGTCATTCACCAGGTTGGAGTCCTGAAGAAATTTATGACTTTGCAGATTATATTACCAATTTTAAACCAAGTGCTATAAAACCATTAACTTTTACAAGTGAAGCTATTAATGATAATAATGAAATTGATTATAATTTCGAGTTTAATGGAACTGTGGATGAAGCTGTTTTGTATTATGCCACAGACACAATCAACTGGAGAGAGGATGATTATACTTGGATTCCAGAAAATGTAACTTTTAATAAAACAGGAATTAATGGAACGATTACTGCAAGAGTGCCAGATAATGCACAAGTTTATTTTGTAAACGTTAAAAACACAGCAACAAATAAGCTGTACAGTTCTTCCATGAAATATATTTTTAAAGATTATGATTGGTATAATTATCAAACAGAAACTTTTAATACCGAAATTACCAATACTTCTGGAGTAACTTTAGAAGAAAACGCAACAAACCCGCAAACAAATGGAATTAACACTAGTCCAAACGTGGGTAAAATAACAAAAGTATCTGGAGTTAATTCTCAGATAAGCTTCAATTTAAATATTCCTATTAATGATTTGTCAAACTTTAAACAAAAGCTACAAATTTATGCCGATGTAAATGATATTTCAACTTTAATTGATCAAAAAATTAGAGTTTATCTTATCAACAAAACAGTAGGTTTTAATGCAAATTCAATTTTTAAAGATTTTATAATTGCCTCTGAAAAAAGTTGGCTGGAAGCTTCATTTGATTTTACAAGCACTGCAATTCCACAAGATGTTAAAGATGCAGGAGGAATTAATGAAATGGTATTAATGTTTGCTCCTAATGATAGTAGCACAAATGGAACTATTTATTATTTTGATAAAATAAGAGGTAAAATAGCACAACCAAAACCTGCACCGCCAGTTGTTTTTTATGATTGGCTTAATTATGGAAAATCGCCCCCTGTTGAAGATATTTCTTATGTTGGTGCAGTTGGTGCAACTTATACTCCAAATTATACAGTTACAAATGATAGTGAAGTTATTGCAAGCAATTCTGAATCTGGAAAAAGCATCAAATTTACTAAAATAGCAGAAGAACATTCTTTTGCACAAGTTCGTTATAATTTTGAAGATGGTATATTAAATGAAAATGCAGTTACCTTTAAATTAAGAGCCTTATTATTACCAGAAACTATTAGAGAAATAAATATTATGAGTAAATCCTCTACTGGTATCCTATTTGCTTTAAGAAACGAAAAAGGAGACAAACCACAAGGTGTTCCTGTACAATTAAATGCAAATCAAGTTTTCTTTTCTCAATTTAATTTATGGGAAGATTTAGAAATAGTTTTCGAGTCAGAAAATTTAAATGTATATGATAGGTTGTCTATTATTGTTGCCCCAAACCAAACATCTCCATTAGATGAAAATGGAAATGAACTTACAAATGAAGATATGGTTTACTACTTCGAGTTTTTATCAGCAACAACATCGCCTGCGATACTTTCTATTGACGATAATATTAAAAAAGCAGCTAAAGTAAAACTGTTTTCTAACCCAGTTCATCTAACTTTAAAACTAAGTAAAAACGTCTTAAAAGGAACTATTTTTAGTATTACAGGTCAAAAAATAAACAGCTTTACAAATCAAAATTATTTTGATGTTTCAACATATAAAGCTGGAATATATTTCTTAAATATTACACTAGAAAACGGACAGACACAATCCCTGAAATTTGTAAAAATTTAATTATTGCCTTGCCAATGGTTTCGTTTTTAGGAAACTTCTTCTAAACGATCTTTAATATAAATTACATAAAATCCTTTTATTAATAACTTTTAAGGTTATTTCATTTAAAATGGTTTAAAATATTATTAGATGCTAAAAAGTTAAACTTAGTAATATTTTAATCGATCTATTACTATTAAATAGTAAAAAATGGTAATCCGTCGTTTCTCTAACAAAATCGGTATGCTACTTTGATATTCACAGTAGCATACCGATTAAAATTCATTGATTTTAATGATCTTAAAATTCACAAAGTAACGAACTATTGTGTTCAATGGAAAAAAGAGGTTAAAAGGTTATTAAAAACTTAAAAATTATCTCTTAAAATAATTTTTCAACTTTCAATACTTTCTTTCATCCTTGATTTTAATTAAACTTTCAATGGTATTAACCCTTTAATTTTATTAAAAATCATCAAAAACAATAAGAACATACAACCAAAGGAAATCCTCAGTAAGATCAATTGTCGAGGAGTTTTTAAAAGAACTAAAAAACAATAAAAAATAAATGTGTATTTACTTT
>Ga0209712_10002112_pt1 | contig 16618 bp, 18 predicted proteins | sample ArcOceMetagenome_FD_187443 | JGI IMG/M metagenome (GOLD analysis project Ga0209712, IMG submission 187443) | Marine eukaryotic phytoplankton communities from Arctic Ocean - Arctic Ocean - Greenland ARC118M Metagenome (SPAdes) (version 2) | ecosystem: Environmental > Aquatic > Marine > Oceanic...
GTTCAACAGCTGTGACATCAATGTAATCTTGTAAACCTTTCAACGCCCTGAAAATTAGGGTTCTATGTGCCCAAGGACAAGCCAAGGAAACATATAAGTGATATCGGCCTTTTTCAGCTTTAAAGCCATGTTCGCCGTCAGGGCCGGCTGCACCATCGGCTGTTAGCCAACGTCTAAAGCGACTGTCTTGACGACGAAATTCGCCGTCGTTATTTTTGGTGTCGTACCACTTATCGACCCACTTGCCTTGCTGTAGTAAGCCCATTATGCGGCTCCTACATGCTCGATGCTTTGTTTATCTGATAGTTCATTGGATAATAGAGCGTCTATTTGTTGTTTACCTGACTCAATGATTTGTTCAGGTGAACCTTTTGAGCCACTTGCATCAATATGCAACACCTCTTCAACACCTATAAAATGACAGATATGGGCCAAGTAACCACTGGCAAAGTCCATTTTGCTGCCTACAGGTGTACCGCCAGTAGCCGTAATAATGAATGCGCGTTTAATATTCAATAACCCTATTGGACCTTTATCGGTATATTTAAAACTGACACCTGCACGGCATATCGCGTCTATCCACTGCTTTAACGATGCGGGTATTCCAAAATTATACATTGGCGCCCCAAGAACTAATGTGTCGGCATCTTTTAGTTCTTGGATCAATTGATCAGACAACGCCAAATGCGTGTGCAAACTGTCCCGTTGATCATCCGATGAACCATGTACACCCATGAGATCTTGTGCGCTAACTGGGGGGAGGGGGTGAATAGCCAGATCACGATGCACCACTTTTGTATTTAATGTGTTTAACGTATTCACCAGGTATTGCCCAATAATCCGTGTATTCGAGCCTATTAAACGGGCGCTGCTGTCTATATGTAAAATACTCATTGTATTCTCCTACCAAGTGACGATTATTATTAGATAAATTTATGTGGACAATTTATTTTGTAATAGACTGTCTATGCTTAAGCTGCCAGCGCCTCTAACTGCTAAACCTATACTTATGACTAATAATGCCAACCCAAACTCGTAACCGTTGTTGGACATAAATAGGCCATTTTGTAAATGCACTGTGACAATCGCCACCAACATAGTAATAGCTAGAACAACCGCGGTAGGGCGTACCAAGAAACCAGCGATTAATAACAAACCACCAAAAAACTCAGCACTGCCAGCTAAGGCTGCCATTAACGTGCCGGGTGCAAGACCAATGGACTCCATCCAACCTGCAGTCCCCTCTAGTCCATAGCCGCCAAACCAACCGAACAGTTTTTGTGCGCCGTGAGCGGCGAATATTACCCCTGCTCCTAGACGGACAGGTAGGGTATCCAAGCCCAATTTTGTTGTGATTAATGTATTAATAAAAGTATTCTTAAAAATATTATCAAGAGTTTTCATTTTGTTGCTCCAGTAGGGTGTTGCGATGTGTTTAGGTAACTGATGGAGCTATTGTACCGAACTAAATATTTGGAATAAGAGGTGATATATGTTTAATATGTTCTAATTATTAGAACAATAGGAAGTTGACTCTATGGTAAGAAATCCGATTAGTATAGAGGTGCTTGAAACTCTTGATGCTATCGATAGGCGTGGAAGTTTTGCAAAAGCTGCTGAGGAACTGAACAAAGCAACCTCGGCTATATCTTATGCGGTACAGAAACTTGAAGAACAACTTGATATCGCTTTATTTCAGCGCTTGGGCCGGCGCTCAGTCTTAACACCCGCTGGGCGTTTAATCTTGGCCGAAGGCAGAGATATTTTGCAGACTACCCGCAGGCTAGCAGATAAAGCCAAAGAGGTCGCAACCGGTTGGGAGCCAAGGATCAGTATCGGGCTTGAGTCATTGCATTCATTCCCCGATTTTTTTAATGTGATCAATAATTTTTTGCAGGCATTTCCAACAGTTGAAATTGATATATCCGAGTGTGTATTAAACGGTGGATGGGAGGCATTAGAGCAAGGCAGAGTTGACTTGTTAGTAGGCTCACCTGGCCCTGTGCCCTCTCAAAAAGGTTACAGGTCGGTCGCTATGGGTCGGGTTGAATTAGTACCCGTTATTGCGGCTAAACATGCATTAGCTTCCCATGCTTTAGCGAAGAAGCAAGATAAGAAGCAAAACATAGACACTGTCATGGGGCAACTAAGACGTATCGTTATTCACGATACATCATATAGCGGGATAGCACGTAGCGAAGGGCTAAGCCGTAATGGTCAAATGTTCTATGTGCAAAATATGGATCAAAAAATACATGCAATATTAGCGGGCATAGGCATTGGTAATTTACCAAAACACCGAGTCCAAGGTTACCTTAATAAAGGCGTGCTTTTACCTTTGGACATTGAGCAACAAAATAACGCTGAGTCTTTTTTAGCATGGAAAGTCAGTAATAAAGGCAAAGGATTAAGAGCCCTCACCGAAATGTTAATGGTTGAAAAAAGACGTCGATAAAAGCCTAGAAATTAATAAAAATACCTTTAGTCGCCATTATTATTGGCTCCCTGAGTCTGTCAAATTGCTGTGTCTGAGATAGATATATCTTTATATGATAACAAGCCATAGTGAATAACAAAGAAGCCAACAAGTCTATGATGATGTTACTATTTGTAGCTAACTACTCATGTAATTAACAAAGTTGATAATAGTATTATGCCATCGTGGATATGCCCCTCTTGCTCAAATGTGCTGTCACTGAATAATCGAACATGGTCTTGTTCCAATGGTCATGTGTATGATGTGGCCAAAGAGGGATATGTGAATTTATTATTAGCTCAACATAAAAATAGTAAACAGCCTGGTGACAACAAACAAATGGTTAATGGGCGCCGTACCTTTTTAGAGTTAGGGTTTTATCAACCACTAGCGGATGCCATTTCCAACATATTTAACCAACACCTTGCAACACTTACAGACGAGTCTGAAGTGAATTTCTTCGATGCGGGTTGTGGTGAAGGTTATTACATGAGCCAAGTGAGTCAGTCTTGTAACCAAACTGACACCATAATTAAGTTTAGTGGATTGGATATTTCTAAATTCGCAGTGCAAAAAGCTGCCAAAAAGTATTCTAAAAACCACTTTGCGGTAGCCAGCACTTTTCAATTACCATTGGGCAATTATAGCCAGGACACGATTTTACAAATCTTTGCACCTAGCAGCGAACTTGAAATTCATCGAGTATTAAAGTCTAACGGAATATGGATAACCGTTAACCCAGCAGCGAATCATTTATTTGAATTTAAACAGGCCTTATACGACAAACCGACTGAGCACAAAACAGAACAAATAACGCCTCAAGGATTTGAACTAACACAACAGGTGAATATTAGCTTTGTTATGCAGCTCACTGAACCGGAGCAAAGGGAAAACCTGTTGATGATGACACCTTATTATTGGTCGGCTACTGCAGAGAAAAAGCAGATGTTGGTGGATAACTTGCAACATTTCACCACTGATTTTGATATCAGAGTGTATGTTAAAACCTAATGGTAGAGCCTGACCTATTGTACTCTTGAGAACTTTTATAGAGATAAAACATAAACAGGGAAAATAGGTGGTTGGGGTCATTCATCAGCCTTTTTAGGCCAAAAAATTTTAAGGTTTATTATAAAAGCTCAATAGGTCGATTTTATCCCTTATTCTTAGGTGTTAGCTGACGTTTAAGTTTACTCACGTTATTTCGGCTTTGAGCGATCATTGAGCAAAGCTTTGCCCCCACAAAATATAGCACCGCCTCAGATAAGCCTGTTTGAATAAAGGAAATAAAAGCAATATTCAAAACTAGTTTGCACAACAGTAGGAGGTTCTTGTTTTGAATTCTGAATTATGTGAAAACAGTTGATTAATCAACGAAAAATAATCAACTTTCACTCCCTCAAGGATAAAAAAGAGATGCCAATATGGTAAATATGAGGCATCATAAATTTTAATTTTAAGAAAAACACCATTTTATCTTACCTATACTCGTTAGATTTTTGGGAGCGGTTCTTTAGTTCTACTATCAAAATTCCTGTACCCTTGTGTATAAGAGTTTATATTTTTAAGGCCCGCACATTTAATGAATACAGACCTTAGCTCATTGATTGTTAATGACTTTGGATCCTGAACCTTTGTTGATTATTTTTGGAGATTAACCATGATAAAAGCGCACCTCACGAATATCTTATTTTGGATATTGTTAACGACCACTTTACCTGCCACTGCCTTTTTTAAGGTGGTCGATACAGATTTTAAAGAAGATTTTACCGGAGCAACGACCTACCCAACAAAGTCGTTACTAATGAAATTTAACTACAAAACTCATGATTTAAATATTGGACCCTACACAGGAACATGGAAAAACAGAAAGTCTTCCAGTTCGTTTATGGGGTTTGGTAAATCAAAGACCTCTACGGAGATAACCTTGGTACATGATACCTATGGTACTTGGAACATATTTTGTTCTGGAGTAAAGAAGGATATAACTAACCAATACGGCATGACATTTGATCGCCAGGGCGAAATTGACTATCAATGTGTCATGCAAAGTGGAGAACAAACAGCGGTCTTAGTGGTGTTACCTTTCAAACAGCCAAAATTCTCGATGGGCCCGCCTGTCGAAAATCGTAAGGTAATAATTACTTTACCGGATGGTCGAGAGTTGCAGGGCAGTTCGCTGCATCGTGTGGTTGGGAACAAACGCGAGAATCCTAAGCCTCTTGGATATAAAATTTCTAATGGAGCAGAGGCGCTAGGGGCAACGGGTTGGTTTGAAAAGAAACAGGTTATTTTGGTAGATCCTGATGTCGCAAATACTGCGGATGAACATCTTATTTTTATGAGTGGATTGAGCCTGGCTTTCTTTAGTAAAAATGACCACAAGTCCTAGAGCCGTTTTCGTGCACTGCTTGTACACTGATAGTCTTATTTAGCTGTACCAGCACCAGCACCCTAAAGTCCTTAGGGTGCCCGGCAAGGTTCGCTACACACTCAAAACACCAGCCTTACGAAATAAGACTAAACAAGCATTGTCGACAGGGCAGGAAAAAACGCGGGCACAAAAGCGCCAATCGATGACCTGGGCGCAAATACTTAAACGGGTTTTTGGGATAGAAATAGAAACCTGTTAGCAATGCTGTGGTGCGGTTAAAGTTATAGCGAGCATCTACAAATCGCCAGGAAAGCCGATTTGCACAGTATTTGCTGCCGAAGGATTAGACACAATGGTGTGTCTAATGAACATCCATTGGTGATCCAAAATATACTCAGGCACTTTCGTTAAAAAATGATGAAGTCGTTGAATTATTGCCCCACAAAGTCGAGCACTGCTTCAGATAAGTCCGCTTGAATAAAAGCCGTTCATCATCACAAACAATTTTTAGAGCTGGTTTGTAAAACTGCAGAAAGCGCTTGTTCTAAATTCTGAATTATTTGAAACCAGTTGATTGTGAAACTTGGGGCAGGGTTGATTTAAAACTTATATGTCAGCTAGTTTAAATTTTTACACGCATTGCGCAGATATTCATTGTAAGAATCGGTTAGCCGATACCTTTGGCAATGCCAGAACCCAATTTCTAGGTCTTTTCCTCCTAAATTAACTTTATAACTAAGGTTTGCAAATGGCACAAAGATCTCAGCCAAGATTAACAATCGACTGTCAGATTAGATCTAAAGCGTTAGCCTTAAAGTTTAAGTTCAAGCCACTACACGCTAGTTAGCGCGTCATATCTAATTTGTTTGTTGAACGAAGCTGCTAAGCGGCAGAAGTAAAACTCGTCTGTATTACTTATAGCCTTCGATATTGGAGGTGTATTAACGAGTATTGTGATGAACAGCAACGATCAAATTCTTTAATTAATAAATTTAAAAACTGTGCATCGTGCGGTTTAAGGTTTATTTTCCTGACACCTTGCACTAGCAGCATTGAATTGTGAAGGGTATCAGCTAACAAAGTCATGTTAGTTGCAGCCGAGTGTAAAGTTTCCACGACTGCCCATAGTTTATTTAAGTTGTGACTTAAAGTAGTTATAGGAATGGACAAAGGCATCACGAATTTTTTTCGCTTCCTTCAGATACTCGTCCATTTTCTCCTCACTTTCTTCTTTCCAATGGTCTAATTTATCAGTTAGCGGTTTAGCTTGTTCTTTTAACGATGCAATTTGCTTTTCGATTTCAGCTTTGACATCAGCTTGGGCGTGATTGGCCTTAACTTCAAGTTCTGCTATTTTTTCATTAAACTCATCAACGGTTTGCTTAAGTTTGACTACATATTCATCGCGTTTACTCATTTTCACCCTCACTATTGCATGATTAGTACTTAGATTTAGTGCAGATCTTAAAGATAGGAATGAAAAACTTTTTGACGCGCATCAATTCTTGACTAAATACTCGCAAAGTAACAGCTAATAGTTTTGCAGTGGTAGTAAATATTGCCTATTCATGTGGTTAAGAAAGTAATAAATAGTCGTAGACCATAAGTTTTTTGTGACGCAGCCATGAAAAGGTTGTCTCAAACCACTATCAAACCTTAATTTATCGAGCCACTGTTATGACCTCTAAAGGCACTTTGCAGCCTGAGCAATTCAAAAAACCTTAAAAGAATCCTGACATTGGGGGGAACGTCTAGTTATGGCAAGTTTCAGACGCACTCTAAAACAATGCGAACAACCGTTTTCACAGTAAAGCCATCGAAGACAAATACTCACTAACCAGTAGCCAATTTTCCATAAAAAACGACTAGTGTGTAGGTGATTTATACTAAGACTGATACAAAATGTTCTGCTGGGTGAGAAAGGGGTGAGAAAGGAGTGTGTGACTATATTTAAATTGAGTACGTCCCCACTGATTACCCGGTTCATTAGTTACTTGTATACAGATATACACTTTTCGAAACATTTAAACCCCAGCATTCCCTCAACATTTTTGTAGAATAGCCGCATTCTTAGTTAAGCTTGAATCCCCCCAATTTATGATAATCATTCCTTCAGCCCGTTTAAGTTATACATTAATGACTCAAGCAGACGGTGAGTTACTTTTTCAACTTGACCAAGACCCAGAGGTGATGCTATTTCTCAATGGCGGCAAACCCTCCACTATGGCTGAAATAAACGAGATTTTTATTCCTAGAATGGAACGTTATCTCAATGAGCAAAAAGGATGGGGATTGTGGCAAGTCAATATTAGCTCAAACAACGAATATATTGGTTGGATACTCGTGCGGCCAATGCACTTTTTCTCAGAGGCACCCGAGTTCGATAATATAGAACTGGGCTGGCGCTTTTTTCAGTCATCTTGGGGCAAAGGGTATGCCAGTGAAGCAGCCTTACACATTAAAAATACCCTTGCAAAAAATAACGTTCTTAAAGGTTTCTCTGCCATTGCTGTAAAGGACAATCTTGCTTCAATAGCCGTGATGAAGAAAATTGGCATGTCTTATGTAAAAACCTACCTCCACAAGGACCCATTATTTGAGAGTCACGTTGTTTATTATCAAATTAGGAACTGAGTACCTAAGGGGCATTGTTTCAAAAGCTAACCGAGTTGCATCCTAGGGAGAACTCAGAACTCAGAACTCAGAAATCAAAATACTGTTTTTGTAATTTTGTTCTATGTGCATTGATGTATACACTTAGCCTGAGACTACGGGATATAAAAACTGGCTAAAACCAGTTTTTAACCCACATTAAGTCTAGTCATATGATTATTAAATTTCATGCAAAAGAATTAATACTAGCTGGCTCTGTTAAGGGGGTGCTTCATCTAGTTTTCAATTAAGCCTTCTGCGCTAAACGCTAATATTTCGTATACCAGGGGTAATAAGTGTTTTATTTAGCGATAACATTTAATTTGCGGATATTCTATTTATAAGGGGCGAATTGAGCGTTTCGCTGAAAAGCGACTGAGATGTTTCATTCCTTGACTAAGAATATTAGGGTCAACTTGATTGAAGGTCTCATCACCTGTACTTAAATCAAACACCCGCACATTACCATTTTTCATAATTTCGATCCGTTGGCTGTTGGTTAATAACAACACCTTGCTGCCTTGTGTGCTGACAATATAGTTGAGGTTACCTTTTTTGGTGAGTGTATTTCCAGTACTGTATGCTCTAGCCTGTGCTGCACAGCCTAATAAATTTAACGCTGTTGGTGCAATATCCTCTAAACTAGACATAGATTTATTGATGGTAATGTTGCTCAATAATGTATTTTTAAGAGCGTTCTGAGCGACCAAATTTGTAACTATAACTTGATATTGCGTTAAGACATTTTTTGTTAAAAGCTCATCTAATTGCCCTGCTTGGATAAAACCAATAGATAAATTACTCGAGGCATCGAACACACCTTGTTTAAATTGCTGCCAATCTTGCTGATAACTTGCGAGCTGTTGGAGGCTGGTATTATTAAGATACAAAGACACAGTTAACCCCATGGAGTTTGGTAACTGTAGTAATAATGGCGAGTAACTTTTTAAAGCAGAGTGATATAACTCAGGCAGACCGTACAGAACAGTTGTGATGCCATTCTCTATAGAGGATTCCAGCAGGTAATGATGTTCAAAATTAGACAGACCTGCTATAAAAACTGGCAGTTCTCCTTCAACTAGTGATAACAACAAGACTTTTTTACTGTTATCTACTGAGCAGTAAACTGACTCTGCTGGGTAAATAATACCCTTGATAGTTTGATTGAATTGTAAAGCTTTGCGTTGCTGGTAGTCTTCTATATCTAGCAAGCTGTATTTGGCCATCAGGGTTTTAGCCGTCGCTGGATATGATAGGGGAAACATATTGTCTTGCTGCACGATCGGCTGATACAGGTTGGCATCAGCCCAAACATGCAAAGCATGGCTGATAACAAAACAGCTGACAAAAAATCCACTTATAGGTAATCCTAATTTACGTTTTTGTAATCTGTCGATGCGCTGCCATAACGCATTCGCAACAATTAATTGAAATGACAACCAAACAACAAATAATAACAGTAAAAAGCCCCACTGTTGCCAACCAAACTGAGCGATGGCGGTTTGTGTTTCACTGCGGATCAGTTCAGCTGAATTAAGACTAAGGTGCACACCATACTTGTTATACAGTAATGCATCAAAAGCCAATAAGGCCAAACCCAAAGCCGCTAACACCGAACTCAGTGTTTTGACCGCTTTTACATTGGGGACTAAGTAGCACAATGGTAAAATGAGTATGACAAATCCAAAAAACGTTAAGAATCCTATATGACTCAACCAGTTAGTGAATAAGTAAAAGGTGCCAATTATCGAGCCAGGTGCCGGAGAGTTAAGTATATAAATAGCTGCAATAGTGACTGCGATAATAATATTAAGCAGCGCAAACCAATGACTCCAGTTAACTAATTGGGTGACTATTTTTCTGCGTGGGGTTTCTGCTAGGATCATTTAACCTGTCGACCTTTTTTTATTTTCCGTTGATACTTTTTAGTAGCACTTGTGTAAACTGTTCGGCCATTTGTTGACGCTGGTTCTCTGGGACTTGCTGCTGGAATATGTTAGTAACCATATTCCCTAACACCATAAGTGATAAGTCTCGGTTTGCTTTGTTTTTTTCTAAAGCAATAATGATGTCATGCATGATGGCTTCAAATTGGCTGTCAGAGTATTTAGATTGTTGGGGCATGTTGTTTGCTCAAGAATAATAGCATGTTGTGTTAGAGCGATAGTATCAATGGTCCAGATAAAATGCGAATAAACCAACAAATGAACGACCAAATTTAATTGATTTTTTGTAGAGGAAAAAATGTGAGCGCGTTGATCCATCATTTTGTTGTACACCAGTTGGCCGTAAATCAACAACAGGAACTTGTCCTAGTTCCCCGAGAAAGTTGTTTTGATGTGAGTCCAGAAATAGAAAATCTGGCTCAACAGATTAATCATGCCTTTAATACTAAGCCTAGTAAGGGGGTCGGTGCTTTTGTGGCTGACAATGCTGAGATAGTCAGTGTAAGCCATGAAACCCCGGATGAAGAAGAGTCGCAAACCCTAGCTCCTCATGCGGTGTCATTTAAAACATTATTAGAAGACATGCAGACTGAAAAACATGATTTTGTTGAATTTAGCATTCAAGCCAGCGAGTTGTTGAAAAAGTCATTAATCGATACGGGGACACTTGAAACGGGTTTTGTGGTGTTTAGCCATTACCAGTTTTTAGCCACTGATTATTTGATGATTGCGATTATTAATACTAAGCAACATGTTGAAATAAGCCGTGATTTAGAGCTAACTAGCAGTGACCATTTAGATTTAGCTAAAATGCAATTGGCGGTTAGGATTGATTTGACTCAATTATCCGTAAGCGCTGAACAGCTCCGATATATTAGTTTTATTAAAGGACGTATGGGGCGCAAAGTGTCTGATTTCTTTATGCACTTTATTGGTTGTGAAGAATTGGTAGATGTTAAGCAACAAAATAAGCAATTATTAACGACTGTAGATGCATTTTTATCAGCTGAGCAACTGGATCCACAAGAGAAACACCAAGCCAGAGAGACCGTTTCGAATTATTACAAAGAAAAGTTAGAGTTGGGAGAGGATATTCAAATCCAAGAGTTGGCTGCAAAGCTGCCCAGTGATCATATTAGCTTTGAAGAATTTAACCAAGGCGCGGAATTACCATTAGAAGACCAGTTTCAAGCGGATCGTGGCGTATTAAAAACTCTAGCCAAGTTTAGTGGTCAGGGTGGGGGTGTTTCACTCAGTTTTGAACGTAAATTATTAGGTGATAGAATAAGTTATGATGCGGGCTCTGATACTTTGATGATTAGGGGCATCCCACCTAATTTAAAAGATCAACTTTTGAAATCACAAAGCTAACATCTAATGGGTTATTTTTATAACACACAGGTAGATGTTTTATAGTTATTACAATTACAATTACAGAACAGGAAATATACATTTTTTATGCAACTATTCGTTAATAATTTGACCGTAATGGATTTTTCTTATCTTTGCCCAAAGCGTGGCATGGTAGGAGAAAGCTGGATAGTAGACGTGATCCTAAGCGGTGATTTGAATGAAGAAAGCATGGTGTTGGACTTTGGTAAAGTTAAAAAACAACTGAAACAGCTTATCGATGAATATATTGACCACAAACTGTTAGTGCCGGTGGAACACGAATACAGCCATGTAAAACACGATCCAAAGTCTGACAGAGTAAGAGTTGATTTTAATCGCCCTAATAACAAATCTATTCATTTAAATTGTCCTGCTGAAGCTTATGCGTTTGTGTATTCACAAAATGTCACTATGCCTTCGGTGAGTGATTATCTTAAAGATGTGATTTCAACTCACTTACCTGAGAACGTTGTTGGTCTCGAATTAAACTTGCGGGCCGAAGTCATTAACACACCGTTTTATCATTACACCCATGGTCTTAAAAAACATGATGGCAATTGCCAACGCATCGCACACGGTCACCGTTCCAAGGTTGTTGTTTTTGAAAACCAGCAAGAAAGTATCACCTGGCAAGCATATTGGGCCAAGCGGTGGTGTGATATCTATATTGGGTCAACTGAGGATGTAGTTGACGCCAATGAAACCGATTTTTGTTTGTCTAATTCCGATCATCATCATGTATTTGCTTATGAATCTTCACAAGGTAGGTTTGAATTGGCAATTCCTAAAGCTGAATCAGAAATGATTGACACTGACACCACAGTAGAATGCTTAGCCCAATTTATGGCAGACGAACATAAACGTTTAGATAATAGCAGCGACTTTAAAGTGCTGGCTTATGAAGGCGTAGGAAAAGGAGCCATTGCTTTTGCGTAAACTTTTATTCGGTTGTCTTTTTTCAGTGCTGTGTTTTTTAACGTTCTCGGTCTTCGCCAGTGAGCTTCAACCCGCTAGAGGCCTTCAACTCAAGGGTGAAATGACTCAAGGCAGCTTAATTCGTGGTCAAGTGCCAGTGGGTTATCAAGTTTGGTTAAACGAGCAATCACTAAAAATATCACCTGATGGTTATTTTGCCTTTGGTTTTGGTCGAGATGCCAAACTAACGCAACAACTCAAGTGGTTAGATAATAAAGATGTCCAGCATACTCAGCCACTGCAATTGCAACCAAGAGCTTATAACATTCAAAAGATTGAAGGGATTCCCAGTCAATATGTTAACCCGCCTAAAGAGGTAAGTGAGCGTATCAAGCTGGATAATCAGCAGATTGCTAAGGCACGTTCGTTAGTCTATGAACGTACAGACTTTTACTCAGACTTTATTTGGCCTGCAGCCGGTCCTATCAGTGGTGTGTATGGCAGTCAGCGCATATTTAACGGTACACCTAAACGCCCTCATTTTGGCGTAGATGTGGCTGCACCAACAGGCACTGCGGTATATGCACCCGCAAATGGCATTGTGACTTTGTTTGTACCTGATATGTATTACTCTGGCGGCACTATGATCATCGACCATGGACATGGTGTGTCTTCTACTTTTTTACATTTAAGTAAAGGTCATGTTGAAGCAGGGAGAACCGTGAGACAAGGTGACTTGGTCGCAGAAATTGGTGCCACGGGCCGAGCTACAGGCCCGCATTTAGATTGGCGCATTAATTGGTTTAAGGAAAGGCTAGATCCCGCTCTTTTAGTACCTAAGCGTTAAAACGCTGCTAATTAATAAAAAGCTTAAAGTTTACTCTCGCGTTTTCCTTTAACATCTGTATAATTCGCGCCCTGCCCAGTTGCCCCCGCTTGTGGGAAAGCGGATGAATCATACGACTCGAAGGGGTCAAAGTATTGATTTTTAGCGGTTTTGTGTAGCAGTCGGTAGTTAAATGCCGAACATAAAACCAACGTAACGATTATTTATATATTTCGGGTATTTTAAAATGAAAACTTTTGTTGCAAAACCAGAAACGGTAAAACGTGAATGGTATGTGGTTGACGCCGCAGACAAAACTCTTGGTCGTTTAGCGACTGAGATTGCTAGCCGCTTACGCGGCAAGCATAAGCCAGAGTTCACACCTCATGTGGATACTGGCGATTACATAGTTGTGATCAACGCTGAGAAAGTTACTGTTACTGGCAACAAAGCCAAGGGCAAAATTTACTATTCTCATTCTGGATATCCAGGCGGTCTTAAAGATACTACCTTTGAGAAGTTACAAGCTTTTAAACCAGAGATGATCATTGAAAAAGCGGTCAAAGGTATGTTGCCTAAAGGTCCACTTGGACGCGATATGTTCCGCAAAATGAAAGTCTTCGCTGGCCCTGAGCATAATCATGCTGCTCAGCAGCCTCAAGTCTTAGACCTTTAAGGAGCATTACAGATGGCAGATAATCAATATTACGGCACTGGCCGACGCAAAAGTTCCACCGCTCGTGTTTTTCTTCGTGCAGGCAGTGGCAACATTGTAGTAAATAAACGTCCTCTTGACATATTTTTTGGCCGTGAGACTGCACGTATGATCGTGCGTCAACCGCTAGAACTAGTTGAGATGACTGAAAAGTTTGACATTTACATCACTGTTGCTGGTGGTGGTATCAGTGGTCAAGCTGGTGCAATTCGTCACGGTATTACACGTGCCTTGATGGAGTTTGACGAAACCCTTCGTCCAGCATTACGTAAAGCGGGATTTGTTACTCGTGATGCGCGTAAAGTTGAGCGTAAGAAAGTGGGTCTTCACAAAGCACGTAAGCGTCCTCAATTCTCAAAACGTTAATTGTAGGCGACAAACTATATTCAAAGCCCAGCTTTCGCTGGGTTTTTTATTACCTACGTTTTGTATAATAAATGGTGTTCTAATCAAAATTTTTTTGAAAATCCGTCAAGTATAGGTAATTATCCATTTTATTGATGATTTCCTTGTCTTTTGTGTGGCTTTTCTTTTATTATTTTCGGCTAATAGAAAAACTTTATTTCTTAAGTCTCGTATTAGTCCATAAGTCACTTAAAAATAAAAAGTGTTAGTCAATTTAACCCTCGGAGATTAGTGGATGAGCAATGTATCTTTAGATGCGCATGATTCGTCTAAAACCGAAAACCAGCCAGTTAGCAGTAATAGACGCCGATTTTTAACGGTTGCTACTTCTGTTGTTGGTGGTATCGGTGTAGTCGGTGCTGCAGTGCCTTTTATCGCATCCTGGAACCCTAGTATTAAAGCAAAAGCTGCTGGAGCGGATGTCGAAGCTGATATCAGTAAAATCCAACCTGGTCAGTTGATCAGAGTTATCTGGCGAAGCCAACCCGTTTGGATTGCTCGCAGAACCCCTGAACTACTTGCTTCATTATCTGATTTTGATGATCAGCTTAAAGATCCAAACTCTGATGAAGAGCAGCAACCAGCATTTGCGAAAAATCAATACCGCTCTCTTAAAGAAGAGTATTTAGTTCTAGTGGGTATTTGTACGCATTTAGGGTGTTCACCGCAACATTTAAAAAATGGTGCATTTGAAGAATACGTTGAGGGTGCGCCAGAGGGCTTTTTCTGTCCCTGTCATGGTTCTAAATTTGATATGGCAGGGCGAGTTTTTCAAAACGTGCCCGCAGGTCTAAATCTAGTTGTGCCGCCTTATATGTACATTGATGACAATACTATTTTGATTGGTTCCGAAGAAGGGGCAGCATAAAATGTTGAAAAATTTGATGGAGTGGGTTGAATATCGTCTTCCCATAATGCGCGTAGCTAATCAGCATGCGATCCAATATCCTGCACCTAGAAACATGAACATTTGGTACATGTTTGGTTTTTTAGCAACGATAGTTTTAGTTAATCAAATCGTAACGGGTATATGGTTAACTATGAGCTACACGCCCACTGCTGAAGAGGCCTTTGCTTCAGTGGAATATATTATGCGTGATGTTGAATACGGTTATATACTTCGCTATATGCACAGCACAGGCGCATCTGCGTTCTTCATTGTTATCTACCTGCATATGTTCAGAGGCATGATTTACGGCTCTTATCAAAAGCCCCGTGAATTATTGTGGTTGTTCGGCATGTTTATTTACTTAGCTCTTATGGCTGAAGCCTTTATGGGTTATGTACTTCCTTGGGGACAAATGTCCTACTGGGGAGCACAAGTTATAGTCTCATTGTTCAGTGCTATTCCGGTAATTGGCCCAGATTTAGTGATTTGGATCCAAGGTGATTATGTTATTTCCGGGGCAACGCTTAATCGCTTTTTTGCGCTGCATGTTATTGCACTACCTTTGGTTATTGTGATTTTAGTGTTCTTGCACATAGTCGCATTGCACGAGGTGGGATCTAATAACCCAGACGGAACTGACGTTAAACGTAAGAAAGGTTCGCTTCGCGAAGATGAAAAAACCAAGTATAAAATTCATGAATATTACACTAAAAAATACGACATCATTGACGATGTTGTGCCGTTCTTTCCACATATAGTATTAAAGGATTTAGTTGGGCTTTGTGTCTTCTTACTTGCGTTTTGTTATATCATGTTCTTTATTCCAGAAGTGGGCGGTTATTTTCTTGAGGCTCCAAACTTTGAGATTGCTAATCCGTTGAAGACTCCAGAACATATTTTCCCTGTTTGGTATTTCACGCCTTTCTATGCAATTCTCAAAGCAGTACCACATAAACTGGGTGGGGTCATTGCTATGTTTTCAGCCATCATTTGTTTAGCCCTTTTACCTTGGGTTGACAGAGGAAAGGTAAAGTCTTGGCGCTACCGTTGTGGCTTACATACATGGAATCTGCTTACTTTTGCTGCGGTATTTATTTTCTTGGGCTATTTAGGTGGTACACCTCAAGAAGCTTGGAAAATTACTGCATCGCAAATAGCGACCATCATGTATTTTGGCTTTTTTGTTTTGTTGTTTATTTATAGCAAAAACGAACGGACTATCCCAGTACCAGCAAGGATCACAGAATGAAGAAGTTAATTTTTGTATGGTTTTTGTTGTTACCTACAGTGGCTATTGCTGCTGGCGGGAGTAAGTATCCCCTTGATAAAGCTGAATATGATTTAACTGACAAAGTATCTTTGCAAAGTGGCGCCCAGACGTTTATGAATTACTGCCTAGGTTGCCATCAAATGCAGTATCAACGCTATCAACGCACATTTGAAGACTTAGGTATTCCTATTGAGCTTGGCCAAAAGAACTTGCAATTTACGGGTACAAAGCCAGGCGACCACATTAAAAATGCGATGCCTCAAGAGTCTGCTGCTAAATGGTTCGGTGCGCCACCACCGGATTTAACTTTGACTGGTCGAGTGCGTGGTGCAGACTGGTTATATACTTATTTAAGAACCTTTTATGCTGAAGAAGGAACTACATTTGGTGTTAACAATCTGGTATTCGAAAATGTCGGTATGCCTCATGTACTTCAAGAGCTTCAAGGTGTGCCAAGCAAAACATATGAAAAAATGTTAGTAGATGGTGAGATGGTCGATCGTTATGTTGGTATCAAAGGTGACGGCAGCGGTCAACTGAGCAATACTGAATACGACAAAGCGGTATTGGATTTGGTCAACTATCTTGTTTACGTTGGCGAGCCATCACGTTTGCAGTCGGAGAACATTGGCCGTTGGGTAATGGTGTTTCTTCTAGTGTTGTTTGTTTTGGTTTATTTACTTAAGAAAGACTATTGGAGAGATGTACATTAATTCAGCAAAACTTTGCTTAGAATTTGGTGTATAAATTTCAAAATT
>Ga0209712_10002114_pt1 | contig 16602 bp, 18 predicted proteins | sample ArcOceMetagenome_FD_187443 | JGI IMG/M metagenome (GOLD analysis project Ga0209712, IMG submission 187443) | Marine eukaryotic phytoplankton communities from Arctic Ocean - Arctic Ocean - Greenland ARC118M Metagenome (SPAdes) (version 2) | ecosystem: Environmental > Aquatic > Marine > Oceanic...
TGCACCAGCGGCTACGGATAGATTCAGCAAAGACGACGTTTCATTGGCATTCCTTTGATTGCTGATTGTTAGGGCCCAACCTGACAGATGAATTATTTTCCCGCTAGCCACCTCTCCCATTCATGAATTCGACAGTTGTTTTCGTGTTCAAGGTTGCGTTCCAGAGCCCAACGTTTACATAAATTATTACCTATTCAACTCAGGATGCCCCTTTGACCGATCTTACACCCAGAGAAATTGTTTCAGAGCTTGATCGCTTTATCATCGGTCAGAACGATGCCAAACGCGCTGTTGCCGTTGCATTGCGTAATCGCTGGCGCCGCAAGCAGCTGCCAGATGATTTGCGTGATGAAGTCTATCCAAAAAATATCCTAATGATTGGCCCTACTGGCGTTGGTAAAACTGAAATCAGCCGTCGTTTGGCCAAACTGGCAAAAGCACCCTTTATAAAGGTAGAAGCGACGAAATTTACTGAAGTCGGTTACGTTGGCCGCGACGTCGAACAGATCATCCGCGATCTGATGGAAAGCGCGATCACAATGACCCGCGAACACATGCGCGACGATGTAAAAGCCAAGGCACACCAGGCTGCCGAAGATCGCGTGATTGATACAATCGCAGGCACTGATGCCCGCGAAGGCACACGCGACATGTTCCGCAAAAAGCTGAAGTCGGGCGTTCTGGATGACACGGTTATCGAACTTGAGGTCGCAGACACAACTAGCCCTTTCCCATCAATGGAAATCCCGGGACAACCTGGATCAAACATGGGTATGATGAACCTTGGCGAAATGTTTGGAAAAGCCATGGGTGGGCGTACCACCCGCCGCAAATTAAAAGTTTCAGAATGCTACGACGTTCTGATTGGCGAAGAGGCCGACAAACTTCTGGACGACGAAACAGTCACACGCGCTGCCCTTGAAGCTGTTGAGCAAAACGGCATCGTATTTCTAGACGAGATCGACAAGGTTTGCACCCGCGCAGATGCCCGTGGTGGCGATGTGAGCCGTGAAGGTGTGCAGCGCGATCTGTTGCCGCTTATCGAGGGTACCAATGTCAGCACCAAGCATGGCACGGTCAAAACTGATCATATCCTATTCATCGCATCTGGTGCTTTTCACATCGCCAAGCCATCGGATTTATTGCCTGAACTTCAGGGCCGCCTACCGATCCGCGTTGAATTGCAGCCACTCACAGAGAGTGATTTTGTCCGTATCCTAACAGAAACAGAGAATGCCCTGACACTTCAGTATTCTGCATTGATGGGTACTGAGGAAGTGACCGTTACATTTGAAGAAGATGGCATCAAAGCGCTAGCAAAAATTGCAGCTGATGTGAACCAAAGCATCGAGAACATTGGCGCCCGCCGTCTCTATACTGTGATGGAACGGGTGTTTGAGGAACTTTCTTTTGGCGCCCCTGATCGCGCAGGCGATGAGGTGGTCGTAGACGCTGCATTCGTTGAAAAGAACCTTGGCGAATTGACCAAGTCCACGGACCTAAGCCGCTACGTGCTCTAGTCAGAGGCAGATTGCTGGGATAGAGCGGTTCCAATCTCAGCCTTAAGGTCAGTCCATGCGCGATACATTTCTATTTAGAAACGCCCCATGGTTGGCGGCGGGTGCACTTTTGACGTTGCTGTCATCCTTTGGGCAGACGTTTTTCATATCTATTTTTGCTGCGGAAATTCAGTCTGAGTTTGGCCTAAGCCACGGTGCATGGGGCGGCATATATGCGTTGGGAACAACTGCGTCAGCTATTGTGATGGTATGGGCCGGTGGCCTGACCGATAAGTTTCGCGTTCGCACACTGAGCTCCGCTATTTTGTTGCTGCTTGCGCTGGCTTGTTTGTTCATGGCCTTTAACCCATTTGCCGTCTTGCTGCCTCTAGTGATCTTTGCGCTTCGTCTTTTCGGACAGGGCATGACCAGCCACATTGCAGTCGTTGCAATGGCCCGTTGGTTTTCTGCAGCACGTGGTCGTGCGCTGTCAATTTCTGCTCTTGGGTTTTCAGCAGGTCAGGCAATTTTACCAATTATCTTTGTTATGCTGTTGGGCGTCATGGACTGGCGCTTGTTATGGGTAGTGGCTGCTGTGATTGCAGTTGCAGGTATCCCCATTTTGCAAAGGTTGCTGCGCAAAGAACGCACGCCACAATCAATGGCCAATAAAAACCCATCATTGGGAATGGAAGGGCGTTATTGGAAACGCTTTGAAGCACTGCGCCATCCCTTGTTCTGGTGCATGGTTCCTACGGTCCTTGGGCCTTCTGCATTCAACACCGCGTTCTTTTTCCACCAGGTCCACTTTGCTGAATTGAAGCAAATCACGCACATCGCATTGGTCGCACAATTCCCGCTTTATACAGCGGTATCCGTTGGTGCGATGCTGCTATCGGGTTGGGGTTTAGATAAACTTGGAACACCGCGTCTCTTGCCATTCATCCAAGTGCCCATGATCGCGGCCTTTATTATTTTTGCACTCGCACAAAGCACACTCATGATCACCCTTGGCTTTGTCATGTTGGGTATAACAGCAGGTGCAGGTGCAACTTTACCCAGCGCATTCTGGGCGGAATTCTATGGCACCAAATTCATTGGATCGATCAAGGCGTTAGCCGCTGCTGTCATGGTGCTAGGCTCAGCAATCGGGCCTGGGATTACTGGCGTTATGATTGATTATGGTATAGGACTTGAGACCCAATTCTATTGGATCGCAGGTTACTTCGCATTGGCAACAATTGTCTTATGGATTGGCGTCCGTAAACACGCACCCAGTCTAAAAGCCTAACAGCGTTTGCGCAGATAGACGTAGTATGCACCGCCTCCACCATGTCGATCGTGGGCTTGGGTCACTTGCAGCACTGCTGAGGACAAAGGTACCAAAGCCAGCCACTGTGGTACTTGATGGCGCAACACTCCAAAGCGCACGGGGATCGGCCCACCGTCATCACGCGATTTGCCTTTACCGGTAATTACCAGAACCAGACGTTTCCCGTTTCCATAAGCCGACAAGATAAACTGCGTTAAAAGTGGGTGTGCACGATCCAATGTCAAACCGTGCAAATCCAAGCGTTCTTCGGGTTTGAGCTTGCCACGTTTCATCTGATCAAAGGCTTTTCGATCCATCGTGATCCTTGCATTACGCACTTGTTCTGCAATTGGTGCGACACGATCAACGCGGGTCAAAGATTTGGGTTTCTGACCTACTTTGGGACCTGATGGTTTAACCAAAGTGTCGATCAACTTGCGCCGCTTTGGCATGGGCAAGATTTGTGGTTCCATATTCAACATGGCACCAAAATCAACAGGCTTTCGTCCCTGCTCTAACCGTTCAGTTCGGTCAGTCACTTGCTTCCACAATTCGACCTCTTCAGGCCTTAACTTACGACCCATCAGGTGTCCTCCAATAGCCGCGCGTAGGCGCGTTGGATTGGCATAAAGACCATCATACGACCTGCTTTGCGCACTGCCTCGTCACCAGTTCCAACAAACACATCGGCACGCTGGGCACCCTTAATTGCGGACTCTGTATCTTGTGCCATCATCAAACGACGTATTAGGTTTTTCACGTCTTTTTCCAACCATACAGGTGAGCTAAGTTTCACAAACTTGGAATCCACAGCAACGCTGCGCATCTGCGTGATCGATCTGTTCATTGCCCCAAGCGGGCCTTTGTGTGCAAGCACCTGATCTGCATTGCGAAACAACAATTCAAAGAAAGTACGCGCGTCTGGTTGGGCTGTCGCGTAAGCACACAAAGCCGTCCAATCTGGATCATCCATATCGCAACATGTGTTCTGAACCACGATTAGGGCAGCGGAATGACCATTCTCTGCCCAGTCTTCTAAATCGTCAAATGATAAGACCTTGTAAGTCACCTCTGCTGTGGCAGGTTCCGCCGTTAAGGCAAAACCTACTGCACAAGCAATCGCGACTGCGCGGCTTAAGCGTCTGTAGAAACAAGTAACCAATTTGGATCATCCGCGCCCATGATACGCGCAAACGCCCATGTGTCTTTTTGTTTCTTAACTTCAGTTGTGCTGCCCTCAACGATGTCACCGCCACGATCACGCACGGCAGATGTCAGTTCAGCAACAAAGCGGATCGAAATTTCGGCCTCGTTCGTTTTTGGGTTCAAGGTTGCATCGACCAATTTCATTTCGCGCACGCCAAAGAAGTTTGCATCGATTTTCAGGCCTTGGTCTTCGCGCGCTGCAACACCGTCTACAAAGCTCTCGTAGATTTCTTCGGACATAAACGGCTGGATTTCGGTCAGTTCGCCTGTCTCGTAACCCATCAAGATCATCTCATATGCGCCACGCGCACCACCGATGAAATCGCCAACGTTAAACGATGGCTCAAGGCGCTTCATACCAGACAATGCGGTTGCTTGTGGCGTATCGACCTCGACATGATCGGTAATATCCAGATCTGGACCACCCTCAATCACTTCGAGATCAGGGCTACCACGGCGTTCGTTGACTGGAGCTGTGGCAGGCCCATTTTCAAATCCCTCACGGGTACCCAATACGTTTTTCAAACGCAGGATCAGGAAAACGGCGATGCCGGCCAATACCAACAGTTGGATCAGGGGCTGATTCATAATTACCTCTATTAATGTAATACCATGGAAAAATTTGGCTGTTAACCTTATGTAGGGGCTGACCCCCTGCAAGTCCACTGCAGGGACCATGAAAGGATTGCTCGACATGTGGCTTTTTGTAGCCTTTTTGGCCGTACCGCTCATTGAAATCGGTTTGTTTATTCAAATCGGGGGCGTCATTGGGCTTTGGCCAACGCTTTTGGTTGTTGTTTTGACCGCTATATTGGGCACCTATTTGGTGCGCACCCAAGGATTGATGGCAATTGGTAAGCTCCAATCATCATTTTCACAGCTTCAGGACCCAACTGAACCTTTGGCACATGGGGCTATGATCTTGTTCGCGGGTGCATTGCTGCTGACACCCGGATTTTTCACTGATGGTGTTGGGTTTGCACTGTGCGTGCCTTTCATTAGAACATGGGTTTTCAATAGCCTGCGCCAAAAGGTAAAAATGCAGTCCTTCAGCATGGGATCAACTGGGCATCAGCCGCATCAATCATATGACCCAAATGTGATCGATGGAGATTTTGAAGAGGTCGAAATCAACCCAAATAAACCATCGGATCCCTCTGGTTGGACCAAGCATTGAGACCCATGAACCAAACTGATACAGACTAAAAAAATTCGGAACATCCGCAGGAGAAAATAATGGCCGAGAACGAAACACCAGCAGCTGCAGCAGCTGCTCCATCACAACCACAAATGCGAATCTTGGGTCAGTTTATCCGCGATATGTCTTTTGAAAACATCATTGCACAAAAAGGCGCGCCATCTGATGCGCAACCTGATGTGCAGGTTCAGGTTAACTTGGACGCAAAAAAGCGCGAACCAGCAAACCAATATGAATCAGCGATCAAATTGACTGTCACGTCGAAAGACAAAGGCAGCGACACAACAATCTTCGTTTTGGAAATCGACTATGTCGGTATCTTCCACGTTGAAGGTGTACCAGAAGATCAAATACACCCATTTTTGTTGATCGAATGCCCTCGCATGATTTTCCCATTCTTGCGCCGTATCGTCAGCGACATCACACGCGACGGTGGCTTCCCGCCATTGAACTTGGAAAACATCGACTTCATCGCACTATACCGCGGTGAAATTGCACGTCGTCAGGCAGAAACACCTGCACCTGAAAACGCGTAGAACTTAAGGCTTTAGCCAAAGAGCGGCATCGCCCAGCTCTTTGGCTACATAGGCTTTGTGGGTTTCGGCCTCTGCCTCAGACAATCTTGATGGTAGTGGGTTTGGACGCGGTTGAGGTTTCCATTCCCCACCATCCGCCCCCCCCTTAGAAGATGATGTTGTAGCCAGCCCAAAATCAGGCTGCCGTCCACCAATCAATTCTAAATACACCTCAGCAAGAATTTCACTGTCCAACAAGGCGCCGTGCAAATCCCGTTCAAAGTTCGTAATCCCATAACGTCGGCACAAAGCATCCAAAGATGCCGGTGAACCTGGAAACTTCTTGCGTGCCATTGGCAAAGTATCAAGCGCGCGGTTCATTGGGATTTCGGGCAGCCCTATCTTTTTTAATTCAGCGTTCAAGAACTTCATATCAAACGCGGCATTGTGAATAATCAGAGTTGAGTCCTGAATGAAATCAAGAAACTTCTGGCCCACTTGCGCGAACTTTGGTTTGTCACGCAAGAAATCATCGCCCAAGCCGTGAACCTGAAATGCTTCATTTGGCATTCCACGTTCAGGGTTGATGTATTCATGAAACTGAACACCAGTCGGCACGTGACCTTCCAATTCAAGCGCACCAATTTCTACAATGCGGTCACCATTGAATGGGTCAAATCCTGTAGTTTCAGTATCAAGTACGATCTCACGCATCGGTCATCCTTTGACGAATTTGGGCTAGTACATTTTGCACCTGTACACGGGCATGTTCAATCGTATCTGTAATGATAACGAAATCCGACCTGTCCCGTTTTTCATCTGCAGGCAGTTGTTTGGCACGGATCACTTCGAATTGCTCCATACTCATTGTGCCACGCTCTATGACGCGTTGTTGCTGAACTTCGACCGTTGTCCAAACGCAGGCAACACCATCCATGTTGGCGTCACCACCTGTTTCAAACAGCAACGGAATATCAAACACCAAGATATCGCTTTGAGAGCTTCCAACAAAATTTGCGCGGTCTTGAACCAGCAACGGATGCACAATTTTCTCGATGGTTTTTAGTGCCGACGGATCAGTAGCTATAAGTGTGCGAAGTTGCTCGCGTGAAACGGCACCTTCCACTATCACCTGTGGAAGTTTTTCAGACATTGGCAGCACAGCAGCGCCATCCTTAGCGTAAAGGCGATGCACAGCCGCATCCGCATCCCAAACGTCACAGTCAAATTCACTGAATATCGAAGCAGTGGTAGATTTACCCATTCCGATGGAGCCTGTAAGGCCCAATTTAAACGTCACCGAAGCGCCGCAACACGTGTTGCGCTATCAACTTCGGGGCGATGACCAAACCAACGCTCAAACCCAGGGGCCGCTTGATGCAGCAACATTCCCAAACCATCGACGGTAATACATCCTTGTGCTTCTGCCTCACGCAGAAAACTGGTCTGTAATGGTGTATAGACCAAATCGGTGACAATTGATCCTTTGCGTAAACCATCAAGTGGTACGCGCAGTTCTGGATGACCAACCATACCCAAGGATGTGGTGTTTACGGTTAGAGTTGCCTCTTCCAAAACGTTTCCTACTTGAACCCAATCAACAACCTGCAACCGTTTCCCAAAGTCTTCCGCCAATATTTCCGCCCGAATACGCGTACGGTTTGAAATTAGAATTTCAGGGACACCAGCATCCAGTAGCGAGGCCACTACAGCCCTCGATGCGCCGCCAGCGCCTAACACAACAGCTGGGCCAGATTTTGGATTCCAAGTTGGAGCGCCCGCTTTGAGGTTTTCAAGAAAACCATAGCCATCGGTATTGTCCGCGTGGATTTTACCGTCTTTACGGAAAATCAGAGTGTTCGCTGCGCCTATAAGTGTTGCGCGATCGGTAACCAAATCAGCAATCTGCAAAACAATTTCTTTATGAGGGATCGTTATATTAACGCCAACAAACCCCATCTTAGGCAGGCTCATCAGAACTTCACGCAAGTTCACTGGAGATACATTCATCGGAATGTAGAACCCCTGTAAGCCATAGGTCTTTAGCCAGTGGCGATGAAGCTGTGGCGATTTTGAATGCGCAATAGGTGATCCAATGACGCCAGCCAGTGGAATTTTAGGTAGGCTCATTGTTCAATCACTCCACGAAGGGTTAAAAATGCTAGAAGTGGCAAAAGTGGCATACCAAGCACGTTAAAGTAATCCCCTTCAACGCTGTGAAACAACCGCACACCTTCTTCTTCTAATTTATATCCACCAACACTGTTCTGGATGCTATCCCAATTTCGCTCAACATAGCCCGATATATAGGCGTCCGTTGCATCCCGCATTCTCAGGCGAACTTGTCCAACGTGGCGCCAGATCGGTTTTCCCTCATTATAGATGACTGCGGCGGATAGTAATGTATGGCGCTCTCCGCGCATTGCGATGATCTGATCGATCGCTTCGTCAGGACTTTTGGGTTTGGACAATAGGTTTCCGTTGAATTCCAACACCTGATCACAACCGATAACAAACGCATCATAGTTCTTTTGGGCGACCTTGCGCGCCTTGGATTCTGCTAATGCGTCAGCAATATCACGGGGCAGGGCACCATCAGCAACAAGAGCTTCTCTTATCATTTGCTCATCCACACGAGCGACTTGAACATCAAAATCCACACCCGCCTGACGCAGCATTTGGGCACGGATCTCAGAACCAGAAGCGAGGATAACGGGCATAACCATGTGGATAACCTATGTCTTAAGTTAAGAGTTTATTCATGAAGTCTTCTGAATAATGGGGAGTAACTGCGCAAGAGGGGATAACATATCTTTCTCACCTCGTTTTCACTCATTTCATCCCCTTGGGATATGAATAACATCTTTCTGTTGATGAAAAAGTTATCCAAACAATATCCACAGGTTTTAATGATAAAATAGTTTAATCTGAGAAGAAAAAGTCTTAATTTTAAGGGTTCATTTTATAGTCAACCAGTCCATCCATAAAATATAATTAATTTCTATCCCTCATGTATAAAAATGGGGATAATTAATTAATCCACAGAAAATGGCTTCCCTACTAAATCATCATCTTTCTCTTTATATATATATTATATTAAGTAAGGCTATGATGGAGAGTGATATGACGGACGTTTTTGCCCAAGCCTATCCATGGATTTTATCGATCCATATTATTTCCATCATTTCATGGATGGCTGGTATTTTCTATTTGCCACGATTGTTTGTTCATCATTCTGAGAAAGTAGAACTCAGTGGCGAAACCCATGACCTGTTTTGCATGATGGAAAGCAAATTATTTAAAGTGATCATGACACCTGCGATGACCAGCACATGGATCTTTGGGCTTTTACTTGTTTTCACACCCGGCATTGTTGATTGGTCTGAATATTGGCCCTGGGTAAAAGCAGCTTGCGTAATCTCAATGTCATTATTCCACTATTGGTTGGGACAGCAGCAAAAGAATTTTGTAGCAGGCGATGGCGTATTAAGTGGGCGGCGCTACCGGATCATGAACGAAGTACCAACAGTATTGATGATCGTAATTGTAATTTCCGTAGTTGTTAAGTTCTGAGAAAACCGCAGCTGATTGACTCGAACCCTTAAAAATCATAGATGGTCTACAACGCCCCATTCGGGGATCGTGTAAAACCAACATTTTTTACTCAACGCCAACGTATGCTCTCATACGATTTGGTTGGATATACCCATGACTGATACGACCTTTGACGCTCAACAAGAAACTCTAGACCTTGCTGATCTGAAACGCCAAACGCCAAAAGACCTTTTGTCTATGGCTGAAGAGCTTGAGATCGAAAACGCATCTACGATGCGCAAAGGTGAGATGATGTTCCAAATTCTGCGCGAACGTGCAGATGAAGGTTGGGAAATTTCTGGTGACGGTGTTTTAGAAGTTCTGCAAGACGGATTTGGTTTCTTGCGCTCGCCTGAAGCTAACTATTTGGCTGGCCCAGATGACATCTATGTATCACCTGATATGATTCGCCAACATTCTTTGCGCACGGGCGATACAATTCACGGTTTGATTAAAGCCCCTGAAGAAGCAGAACGTTATTTTGCTTTGACGGAAACACGTAAGATCAACTTCGAAGCTCCTGAGAAGGCTAAGCATAAGATCGCATTCGATAATTTGACGCCTCTCTACCCTGACGAGCGCCTCAAAATGGAAGTTGAAGATCCAACAGTTAAAGATCGCTCTGCGCGTATCATCGATTTGGTTTCCCCTATTGGCAAAGGTCAGCGTTCCCTAATTGTGGCACCGCCGCGTACTGGTAAAACTGTTTTGCTACAGAATATCGCCAACAGCATCGAAAAGAACCACCCTGAGTGCTATCTGATCGTTTTGCTGATAGATGAGCGCCCAGAGGAAGTTACAGACATGCAGCGGTCCGTAAAAGGCGAGGTTGTGTCCTCGACCTTTGATGAACCAGCAACGCGTCACGTAGCCGTATCCGAAATGGTCATTGAAAAAGCCAAACGTCTGGTGGAGCACAAGCGTGATGTCGTCATCTTGCTCGATTCTATTACGCGTTTAGGTCGTGCGTTTAATACTGTGGTTCCATCATCTGGTAAAGTTTTGACCGGTGGTGTGGACGCAAATGCGCTTCAACGTCCAAAACGCTTCTTTGGTGCGGCACGTAACATCGAAGAGGGTGGATCGCTTACCATTATTGCAACTGCTTTGATCGATACAGGTAGTCGAATGGACGAGGTTATCTTTGAAGAATTCAAAGGGACTGGTAACTCTGAAATTGTCTTGGATCGAAAGATCTCTGATAAACGAGTGTTCCCAGCGATCGACATCCAAAAATCAGGTACACGTAAGGAAGAGCTGTTGGTTGATAAAATTGATCTACAGAAAACATTCGTTCTGCGCCGCATCCTGAACCCAATGGGTACAACAGATGCTGTTGAGTTCCTAATTTCGAAACTGAAACAAACAAAATCCAACGCAGACTTCTTTGATTCAATGAACACGTAACTTATTGTTCATTAACAATGGGTTAGATAGATGAATACGATTTTTGCCCTTGCCAGCGCTCAAGGTCGCGCTGGGGTTTCCGTCATCCGCCTTTCTGGGCCGGATGCTAAGGGAGTTGTGGCCAAATTTGCCTCTAATCTGCCTAATGACCGTGTTGCAGGGCTTCGTATCCTTATTGATGATGCTGGTGAACCGCTGGATCATGCGCTTGTTCTTTGTTTTGATGGTCCACGTAGTTTCACGGGTGAGGATGTTGTCGAGCTGCACCTGCACGGTAGTATTGCTGTAGTCCAATCTGTTCTACGCGTTTTGGGTGACAGTGGACTGGCGCGTTTGGCTGATCCAGGAGAATTCACGCGTCGCGCACTAGAAAATGGTCGAATGGATCTGGCCCAAGTTGAGGGCCTGGCTGATCTAATTGAATCTGAAACTGAGGCGCAACGCAAACAAGCCTTGCGGGTTGTGACTGGCCACTTAGGAGCGTTGGTTGAGCAGTGGCGTTCATCGCTTATCCGCGCGGCTGCACTTATTGAGGCCACGATTGACTTTGTGGATGAGGACGTTCCCGTTGATGTGACTCCTGAGGTCCGTGAATTATTAACAGGTGTGAAAACTGACCTAATTAAAGAAATTGCGGGCAGTAAAGTTGCTGAACGTATTCGCGTTGGTTTTGAAGTTGCAATTGTGGGTGCACCAAATGCTGGAAAATCAACATTGCTGAATGCAATGGCTGGTCGTGACGCTGCAATTACGTCTGAAATCGCCGGCACAACGCGAGACGTGATCGAAGTTCGTATGGACTTGAAAGGTTTACCAGTTACTATTTTGGACACCGCAGGTTTGCGCGATGGCCAAGACGCAGTTGAAGTGATCGGTATCAATCGTGCTTTGGGGCGGGCAGGGGATGCGGACCTTCGTATATTCTTAGCTGATGATAATGAAGTGTTACCGCTTGCCCAGCAACCTGATGATATTCGCGTTACCCCAAAAGCTGACATTTCTGGGTCAGGTATTTCGGGAGTAACTGGGGAGGGTGTTTCTGAGCTGTTGGACAAAATTCATCAAACCTTAGAACAACGTTCATCTCATGCTGGACTTGCAACGCACGAACGTCACCGAATTGCGATGCAATCAACATTGACTGCACTTGATCTGGTGTTACCTCTCGTTGATCTGGGTCCTGAACATTATGATATAGCTGCGGAAGAATTGCGTACAGCGGTCCGTTCGCTCGAGGCTTTGGTGGGTCGAATTGACGTTGAAAACCTGCTAGATGAAATTTTCTCCAGCTTTTGTCTGGGCAAGTGATGGAGTGTTTCACGTGAAACATTTTGATGTACTCGTTATTGGTGGCGGTCACGCCGGATCAGAAGCAGCACATGCGTCTGCACGCCTTGGAGCGACGACCGCTTTGGTAACTATGACGCGAGACAGTATTGGGGTGATGTCTTGTAATCCTGCCATTGGTGGTCTTGGGAAAGGTCACCTGGTACGTGAAATTGATGCCCTTGATGGTGTCATGGGTCGTGTTTCTGATCTTGCTGGGATTCAATTTCGTCTGCTAAATCGAAAAAAGGGACCGGCAGTGCAGGGGCCTCGAACCCAAGCAGATCGTAAAATTTATCAGCAGTCGATGCTTGCTGAAACTGAAAATCGTGAAAACCTGTCAATTGTCATTGGAGAGGTTGTTGATTTTTTGATGTCGGGCGACACCGTCATTGGGGTTCAGCTGGCTGATGGATCCGAAATCAAGGCAAAGCGCGTTATTCTCACAACGGGTACCTTCCTTCGTGGTGTCATTCATATCGGTGATGTCTCATATTCTGGTGGACGCATGGGTGATAAGGCTTCGGTCAAGTTGGCAGAGCGAATCGATTCTTTTGAATTGCCACTTGGTCGATTGAAAACAGGCACGCCACCGCGTCTTGACGGACGTACAATCAAATGGGATTTACTTGAATCGCAGGCGGGGGACGATGAACCTGCCTTGTTCTCATTCCTGTCGAATAAAGTATCCGCCCGCCAAATTTCGTGTGGGATGACTTATACCAATGAAAAAACACACGACATTATCCGCGAAAACCTTAAAAAATCTGCTATGTATGGCGGTCACATTGATGGCGTAGGGCCGCGGTATTGCCCATCTATCGAAGATAAGATTGTTCGCTTTGGCGAAAAGGACAGCCATTTGGTTTTTCTAGAGCCAGAGGGCTTGGACGATCATACAGTTTATCCTAATGGAATTTCGACATCCCTGCCTGAATCTGTTCAAGAAGATTATGTGAAATCGATCTATGGTTTGGAGGATGTGAAAATTCTACAACCTGGATATGCAATCGAGTACGACTATATCGACCCTCGTGTTCTTGATGATACTCTCGCTCTACCAACCGTTGGTGGTCTATATCTTGCGGGTCAGATCAACGGAACTACAGGATATGAGGAAGCGGCGGCGCAAGGTATGGTTGCCGGCTTCAACGCAGCGCTCTCAGCGCTTGGGCGTGATCCTGTCCACTTTAGTCGCAGCGAAAGCTACATTGGTGTCATGATTGACGATCTGACAACTCGGGGTGTGACAGAGCCATATCGGATGTTTACATCTCGTGCGGAGTTCCGTCTATCCCTTCGAGCAGACAATGCTGATCAGCGCTTGACTCCACTGGCTAAAGAGTTGGGTGCAGCTTCAAGTGAGCGCATCAATGTCTTTGATGCTAAGATGGAGAGGTTGGCTAAGGGATACGAGACGATTCAAGCTAAAACCTTCACTCCGAAAGAGGCGCAGACCGCAGGCATTCAGGTTAGCCAAGACGGCTCGCGGCGCACGGCCTATCAAATCCTGGCATTTCCAAGCGTAAAGTTTGAAAATTTGTTACCATTGATGCCAAAGCTGGCTGAGCTGGATGTAGAAACGCAGAAACAGCTAGAGCGAGAAGCGACGTACGCAAGTTTCCTATCACGACAGCAGCGTGACATTGATCGGATTGCGAAGGATGAAGCGCACAAAATCCCCACAATGTTTGATTATCAGCCTATTGATGGGCTTTCTAACGAATTAAAGGCGAAGTTATTGTTGGTTCGTCCATCTACATTGGCCCAGGCAGGGCGTATTGATGGTATGACGCCGGCAGCGTTGGCTTTGTTATTGGCAAAAATTAGACAATTTGAAAAGAAATCTGCATGAACAGTCCAAGCTGGCTAAAGACGGATGTTTCACGTGAAACATTTGAACGCTTGGAAGCCTACGTTGCCTTGATAGAAAAGTGGAATCCAAAGATTAATTTGGTTTCAAAATCCAGTCTGCCAGAAATCTGGGATCGTCATATTTGGGATTCTGCTCAGATCTTTGACATTGCTGTTGAGGGCTCAGTTTGGGCTGATTTTGGTAGCGGTGGTGGCTTGCCAGGTATTGTTCTAGCCATTTTTGCCAAAGAACTTCGACCAGATATGCAATTTTATCTTGTCGAAAGTGATCAACGCAAATGCGCGTTCCTTCGTAATGCTGTTCGTGAGATCGGTTTAAATGTGAAAGTCCATGCTGAACGTATCGAAGTACTTGACCCCATTGGGGCAAGTGTAATTTCAGCACGTGCGCTAACGGATTTGAACGGTCTGCTAGAATTTGTGGAGCGCCATTCCGCGAAAAATGGCGTTGCGATACTTCCAAAAGGCGAGACTTGGGAAAAAGAGATTTTACAGGCACAAGAAAACTGGTCATTTGAATACGAGGAAATTACAAGTAAGACTAATAATGACGCAGCTATCTTAAAGATTAAGGATTTTGCCCGTGTCTAATCTAACGCGCCGAGATGGTCCTAAAATTATTGCCGTGGCGAACCAAAAAGGGGGCGTTGGTAAGACTACGACAACAATTAACCTCTCCGCTGCGCTGGCTGAAGTAGGATATCGTGTTTTGGTGGTTGATTTGGATCCGCAAGGAAATGCGTCAACGGGTTTGGGGGTTGAACAAAGTGATCGTGAGTTTACGACTTACGAGCTTTTACTCGAAGATATCGACCTAAAGGATGTTATACAGGCGACTGCAATCGAAGATTTGGCGATCATTCCAGCAACTGTTGATCTGAGCTCGGCTGATCTTGAACTGGTTTCGAACGAAAAGCGCAGCTTTTTGTTACACGACGCATTGCGCCAACCGAAAATTGATGAGTTTGAATTTGACTTCATTCTTATCGATTGCCCACCATCTTTGAGCCTTTTGACTGTAAATGCTATGATTGCGGCACACACAGTATTGGTGCCGCTTCAAAGCGAATTCTTTGCACTTGAAGGGTTGTCTCAATTGATGTTGACGATCCGCGAAGTTCGACAAACCGGAAATACCGGTCTTAGGATCGAAGGCGTTGTGCTTACGATGTATGATAAGCGTAACAACCTTTCACAACAGGTTGAGCAAGATGCGCGTGATAATTTGGGTGATCTGGTGTTTAAAACAGTCATTCCAAGAAACATCCGCTTGAGCGAGGCACCATCCTTTGCCATGCCGGTTTTGATATATGATTCAGCGTCCAAAGGGGCATCTGCATATCGTGCATTGGCTCAAGAATTGATCGAAAAGAACAAACTATAACCTAAAATAGGGGTGCAACATGGCTTCAGGTAGAGACAACAAACGTGGACTTGGTCGTGGGCTTTCAGCGTTGTTGGCTGACGTAACAGAGGCTGAAACGCCAGTACAAGGTGGGCCTGTTGCTGAACGCTTTGTTCCAATCGAGCAAATCGAAGCTAATCCTGATCAACCACGCAAACAATTTATTCAAGGTGATTTGGATGAGTTGGCTGCGTCCATCAAAGAAAAAGGTGTTATCCAGCCGCTGATTGTGCGGGTTCTGGACAATAGTCGTTACCAGATAGTTGCGGGCGAACGCCGCTGGCGCGCATCGCAGATGGCAAAATTGCATGAACTGCCTGTTGTTGTGCGTCAGTTTTCTGATGTCGAGGTTTTAGAAGTTGCGATCATTGAAAACATTCAGCGTGCTGATCTGAACCCTATGGAAGAAGCTGTTGGGTATCGTCAGTTAATGGATCGCTTTGGTCATACGCAAGAAAAGATGGCAGAGGCTTTAGGCAAAAGCCGTAGCCACATCGCCAATTTGCTCCGTTTGCTGAACTTGCCAGATGATGTAATTGAGCTTGTTCGCACTGGTGAATTGTCTTCTGGTCACGCTCGTGCGTTGGTACCAGCAGAGAACGCATCTGAATTGGCCAAACTTATAATCAAGGGTGGTCTCAGCGTTCGTGCGACTGAGGCACTTGTGAAGTCGTCAGCATCTAAAGGAGAATCTACGAATGGAGAAAACGTTGTAGGTGGCAAGTCAGGCAAAGATGCCGATACCAAAGCACTGGAGGGTGATTTATCAGCGGGTCTCAAGATGAAGGTTTTGTTGAACCATAAACCAGGTTCAGAGAAAGGTCAGATGGTCATTAATTATGGCTCTCTCGACGATCTCGATGATCTTTGTCGTAGGCTAGGTGGGGCCTAAGCCTCTAGGAGACGTCTTAAAACAGCGTTCAATATCATAAATCCCTGATTTGAAACGATAATTCTGTCTTTTTCGGTGTGAAGTAGATTTAAATCAATCAGCTCATTTATGGCGTCTTGATCGATGTTACGGCCTGACAGGTTAAAAAACCGCTTCGGGTCGATGCCTTCCTTCAATCGAAGGCCCATCAATAAAAGTTCACTTGCTTGATCCTCGCGCGCCAACGGCTCGCGGGGTTTTTCCGTTTCGCCAGTCAACGCGGCGTCGAGCCAGCGTTTTGGGTTACTGAAACATTCCGTAGCCGTCCGTTGCCCATCGACGGTCAAACGACCGTGCGCACCTGGGCCGATCCCTACGTAGTCACCATAGCGCC
>Ga0209712_10002115_pt1 | contig 16593 bp, 16 predicted proteins | sample ArcOceMetagenome_FD_187443 | JGI IMG/M metagenome (GOLD analysis project Ga0209712, IMG submission 187443) | Marine eukaryotic phytoplankton communities from Arctic Ocean - Arctic Ocean - Greenland ARC118M Metagenome (SPAdes) (version 2) | ecosystem: Environmental > Aquatic > Marine > Oceanic...
CTTCGATATCAAGCATGGCACGCACGCCTTCTTTGTCGTAGCCACTAACTGTTTGGTTGTTGTATACGTTATTAATATAACCATCAAACTGGGATTTTAGAACCGTTAAACTACCACTAACATTATCATTCAGCGGGCCAGTTACACTGGTTTTTAGACGGTATTCGTTATCTTGAAATAATGTTGCTTCAAAACTACCTTCAAACTCATCTGATGGGCGTTTAGTGGTGATGTTAACTACACCAGCTGATGCATTTTTACCAAAAAGAGTGCCTTGTGGGCCGCGCAATACTTCAATACGATCAAGGTCGTATAAGTCTACGAAAGCTTGTCCAGATCGCCCTAGTACCACACCATCGACTACCGTCGATACGCTGGGTTCAGCAGCAACACTAAATGAAATTGTGCCTACACCACGAATAGTAATCGCTGAATTACGCGTGGTATTACCTTTTCTAAAACTAACTGAAGGTACCAAAGCTTGTAGGCCTTCAATATTAGCTGAAAACGCTGAGTTGATTTGGTCTTCTCTAAGCACCGATACTGCAACGGGTACTTCATTTAGGTTTTCAACACGCTTCTGCGCGGTAACAGTGATTTTTTCCATCAAACCTAGGTTTTCTTCACTCTCGGCTTCTTGAGCATTGGCGGTGAAACCAATAGTCAGGCAAGCAGACAGCGCAAGCGCTTTAGTAATGCTGGTGTGTAGGTTACTGGGTTTAAGTTGCATTGTGTTCTCCCAAGATTCGTTCTTGATCTAATTATGTAACCGCGCCCCCAGTGAAAGAGTGTTTCAACTGCCTGAGGTGACGGCTTATGTGTTATTGGATGACTACACCAATTATTATTTTTGTTTTATTAGTTGATTTTATTTAGCTGTCTTATATAAGACAGAAGACGTAGGAAAATTTAACCTCTAAGTAAACAATATGCAATCATTTTGTTGCTTAGAGGTTAATTGTTTGTATCTAATAATGTCTGTAACTAGAAAGTGTGCCGACTAAAAGTGTGTTAATTGATACTGGCGTCACATTGTTTAACTGAGGTTTCCAACAAATCTAGCCAGTCTTGTCCAAAATTAGTGATAAACCACTGACGCATGTTGACCGACGCGTCTTTAAAAGCTTGTTTTTCTGCAAGAGAAGGGCGGTAAATAGTGCCACCTGCCTCTTCAAATATTTTGTAGGAATGGCTTTCCTGAGTCTTTACAAATTCATTGGCTGCCGTTTTTTGTTTGGCAAAGCCCTGAAGCACAATTTGCTGAATATCTTCTGGTAGCGTTTTCCATACGGGCTCAGAAAACCACCAAAGAGTTGCCATGTAGGAATGCCCATCAAGGATGATGTACTTTAAATGTTCTTGTAGCTTAGCGCCGATAATATCTTGAATACCATTTTTACTACCTTCAACCACACCCGTAGCTAAAGCAGTATACAGTTCTGCCCAAGAAATAGGGGTAGGGTTAGCACCTAACTGCCTGACTAACTCTTGCTGAATATCTGCGGGAGTGGTACGAATTTTCTGACCTTTTAAGTCTTCTGGACTGCGAATCGGTTTACTTGTGGTCGCAAAGTTACGCCAGCCGCCTGTATTAGATACACCAATCAAACGAATATTTAAGCCTTGCCCCAGCACCGTTTCCCGCATTTTTTGCAAGATAGGCCCATCTAATACACATTCTGCTTGTGCGTCACTGGTAAATACATAAGGTAAATCTAATACTTGAGCCTGCGCGAAAAAATTACCGGTACCGCCTGCTGTGCTGGGGAACATTTCTAACACGCCGGATTGCAAACTTCCGATACATTCGGGAACGCTGCCGCAAAATTGCCCAGAAGCATACAACTGAACTTGCACTCGGCCGTTGCTGTTTTTTTCGACATACTCTTTGAATGCCAATAGGCCAACATAGTCTTCATCTTGAGTGGAGGCTTGAATCGACGCTTTGATGGTAAATTCTGCTTGGGTTACGTTAGCTCTAAAAATACCCACCAAACAACCAATGGCAATAAGCCCATAAACAACCAATAATATTAAGCGTTTTAATAGGGGCTGTTGATTTTTCATATATCACCGATACTGAGGTCATTTTTTTGGATAGCGAGGCGTTTGCCTTGAAGTTTAGTTATTCTAAACGAAAGGTAAACAACGAAGTTAGGCGAATAAATGGCCCAGCCCTTTAGGGTTTTCCTCAAAACGCATTCACTCGGCGTTAAAACCTGTTTATTTGGATGACCAAACTTCACAGATTTTGCCTTGATTGAACACCTTTTGAGGAAAATCTCGGAGACATATGAAAGATAAACAGCCCCTTGCATATTAAGCGAATCCAAAAAACGTAGGTAAGGTCATAGTAAGAGCTGGGAAGTAGGTGATCAGAAAAATGACCGCCGCTTCTACCGCTAAAAATGGCAGCATTTCTAAAGCTATATTTTCAGTTTTTTCACCTGACACCGCTGCTGCAACAAACAACACTAAGCCCATAGGTGGCGTGGCGAGCCCAACGGTTAAATTCACACACATGATCACCGCAAAATGCAACGGGTCTATGCCTAGAGAGATAAATATAGGCGCCAGTACTGGGCCTAAAATTAAGATGGCGGGCCCCGCATCCAAAAACATGCCTATGGCAAATAGGAACAAGTTGATTATAAATAGCAGCAACAACACATTGTCGGTTATGCCGGTTATTTCTGAAGCGAGTGTATCCGCCATGCCCGATACTGTGATGATCCAAGCGAAAGTGACTGCCGAGCCGACCAATAATAAAATGGTTCCAGACTGCACGGCTGAATTAACTAATATTGTAGGTAATTTACTAAATTTTAAGGTATTGGTCACAAACAAGGTAATAATCAGCGCATAACCTGCCGCCACTGCAGCTGCCTCGGTGGGGGTGAAAACGCCAAGTACTATGCCTCCTAGCAAAATGACTGGGGTCATCAAAGGTAAAAAAGAGCTTTTTAATGCGCTGCCTCGCTCATGCCAAGTGGCTTTTGCATTGGCCACAGGGTAATTACGTTTTTTGGCGATACGGTTGGTCATTATCATCAAACCAGCGCAAATCAATAAGCCCGGTACTATACCGGCCAAAAACATGCCTGCCACAGACACGTTCATGATAAACGCGTACAAAATCATAATGCCTGAGGGTGGAATAATGGGGCCAATTACCGAAGATGCTGCGGTGATTGCTGCAGCAAAACGTCTACTGTAACCATTTTGCTCCATGGCCGGAATAAGCATTTTTCCTAGCGCCGAAGTGTCCGCAACCGCAGAGCCAGACAAACCTGCAAACAACACTGAAGATAAAATATTCACTTGAGCTAATCCGCCTCTATAGTGACCTATCAAGGTTTGGCTAAATCGCACAATAGATTGGGTGATGCCACCCTGATTCATTAGTTCGCCAGCGAGTATAAAAAACGGAACCGCCATTAAAGGAAAAGAGTTCATGCCTGAATACAGTCTATTTAATAGGGCCGAGAAGAACACTTCTTGACCGTCTAAAATCAGGCTAACACCGGGGCCAATCAAAAGCGCAAAAATGACCGGTGCACCAGCGGTTAATAATAAAATAAATACCCAAAAGTAACTTAACGACATATTAGTTGGCATCCTGCTGTGGTTCGAAGCAATGATCTAAGGGCAAGCATAATTGCTCGATAAGCCTTTCTATGCCGACCAAACAAATGGAGCCAAAAGCAAAAGGCGCACAGCTATAAAAATAAGCTAGTTTAACTGGCACAGACGACGCATTAATACTCAGTCCTGTCTGCCAAAAATCTAAGCTTTGCATAAAAAAGATACTACAAATTCCTATCACTAATAAAGTGATCAGTAGTTCGGTTATTCTACGTAAAACAGCTGGCAACGCATCGGCAAACATTTGGATAGATACATTTAAGTGCGCACGATATGCCCAAGGGGCAACCAAACATGCTAGCCAGACCATGGAAAATTTTGCCAGTTCTTCGGTCCAAGCCAATGAGTCGTTGAGTACATAGCGAAAAAACACCTGCGCTAGTATCATGGCTAACATGACCGCGAGTAATCCACCGGCTAAGTTTTTGGCTACATTCGCTATCCCGTAGTTGAGCTTGCCAAGTGGGGTATTGATGGCTAACAATGTTTGCTGCAGTTTAATCATTATGACGTTGCACCTTTAGCTGGCCAGTAATGACTGACTTGTTGGCCAATTTTGGGATGCTCTAATTGTTCGGTATGTAGTACATTCGGGCCAATAGGTATTTGCTTTCCTACGGGAACAAACACGGCCATTTCCTCTAGTGCTAAAGTTAGTTTGTGAACTCCGCCTCCAGAAAAAATTTGTTGTTCAGGGAATCTTAGCCATTGGCCTTGCGGAAGGTAAAACTCAACTTCGCCACCGACTTGCGTGCAAGGTACAACCAATAAATCGTCACCAAACATAAACTGTATTTCAAAGCCCCTGGCTAATCTGTCATCTGGAAAGGCCAATGCCATGGCGCGCATCAATGGCATACCTGTCTGATTAGCTTGTTGCATGGCAGTTTGAATATAAGGAATAAGCTGATAACGCAGTTTTAACGCCTGATTAACCGCATTTTCTGCCTCTGAACTATAACTCCACGGTTCGCGCTGGCCTATACCGTGTAAGCGCATATGTGCTGAAAAAACAGCTGTTTGCGACCAACGTACAAATAACTCTGAGTCGCGGGTGTCTTTGTAAAAGCCACCCACATCTGTGGCAAAATAAGGCGCGCCAGACATACCCCAAGACAAAGCACCACGAATGCTTCCAATTAAACCACCCCAGTCCGCTTGAGGATCGCCGCCCCACTGACTGGGATAACGTTGCGAGCCTGTCCAAGCACTGCGACTAAACAAAAATGGACCTGTTTGACTATATTTTTCTGCGGCCTGATACACACAGCGGTTATACAACAGACTGTATACATTATGTAATCTATGTCCTGAGTCACCGTTGTGAGCTAGCATATTGTCATCTTCTACTTGCTCACCAAAATCAGCCTTGATCATATCTACGCCCAGATCAAATAGCGGTTTGTGTGATTCAAGCCAGAAAGCAAAAGCGTCCGGATGAGTGAAATCGACTATGCCTGACTCGGGTAATGCCGTAAGCACTTCTGCAAAAGCACTGATATCCCATTGATAGCGATAGGCATCGCCAGTACGTTTATCTGTGAGCAACCAACCTTTTTTAGCCATTTCTTCAAACAATGGATTTTGCACCGATACTAAAGGGTACTCCCAAATGCACACTTTAAAATTCATGGCTTTTAAGTCACCAATAACTTTGCTGGGCGGGAAGTTGGCAAATCGTTTTGGATCCCATTCAAAGGCAAAGCGAGTGTCGGTATCTTGCCATGCGCGTCCATCTAAGGTGATCACATCGCAGGGCATATTTTGTTCGCGTACCGCTTTTGCGGTAGCCATCAGTTCGGGCACATCTTGGTAATACGCTTTAGATAAAATAACCCCCAAACTCCATACTGGCGGAATCGGCGCTTTTCCCGTTAGTTCGGTATATTGATGGATAATATCACCACCATTTTTACCTTTAAGTATAAATATATCTAATGCGTCATCCTCGACCAACAAGCCATAGGCCCGCTGTGACCAAGGTGCATAACCGACAGCATGAGTGACTGGTGCTGGTGTATGCACAAATACACCCCATCCTTGCGGACTCCAAGCAAAAGGTGTGTTTTTGTATGAAACTTCGGCGTTGACTCCAAGGGCATCATGGTTATATGAGCGAATAAACTGACCTCGTTTATTAAGACTCGACCATTTTTCGCCTAATCCATACACCGCTTCTTCTGCGCCTAAATCTAGACTAAATAACCAACCTTGAGGTGTTTTTGCAAGAGGCGGCATACGATACTGGCGCACAAAATGTCCATCGTTTGGCGTTTTTTGCAGACTTTTCCCATCGCAAACTAGCGCAAATGAAAAAGGATTATGTTGAATGATTAGTTCATTATTATCTGAAGTGATGGTGGTGCTTTGTTCAAGGTGACTAAGTCGACAAGGCAATGTCTTAGGCTCTTGAAGTAGCATCCCATAATCGGCACTAGACTTACCTGCTATTCTGAGGCGTAAACCAGATGGGTGAAAACTAACCTGTAACAAACCAACTGAAGTCGGCAACATAACTGAATAATCTTCGGCAAGATAAGCCTTACCAATCACGATCACCTGGGATACTGAATTCCAGTCAGGAGCAGACAGGTTAAGTACGGGTGTAAATTCGGGAGTAGACACAGACAAAAATAACCTCTGGTGGTTTGCTCAACGCGATATTTTATTCATTAGAAACTGACTTTGATAAAATAAATCAAACATGAATAAAGAATGCGCTATCAATCTTATATAAGACATAAGTTATAGTAGTGTTAAATTTTTGTCAATCTAAGAGAAATATCGACTGGTATGAATGGTATGCGCCAGTATTGTTTGGTATTTCTGAATTTTGTTAGTCACTTAGGCCGACAATAAATATTTATTATCTTGTATAAGAGTCACAGTTAATACTACTCTAGGTAGTATGTTTACTTGCTGTTCACATTAATGAATAAAAATCGTTTTGATAACAAACTCAGCCGACCCGGGTTAGCTTTTCAGCCTTTATACAAACAAGTTGAAGAACATGTGACCCAACTGATTGTTGAGCAACGCTGGAAACCGGGTGAAATGTTGCCTAACGAGTTTCAATTAGCTAACGAGCTGAGTGTGAGCCAAGGTACTGTTCGTAAAGCGTTGAACAGTTTAACCGATGCTAAAATTCTGACCCGTAGGCAAGGTATTGGAACCTTTGTATCAGAGCATACTGGGCATCACAGTTTGTATCGGTTTTTCCCATTAATCGCAGATGGTAAAAGTCCTGAGTTACCTAAAGCTGAATTGTTATCAGTAGAAACACAATTGGCGACTAAGCAGGTTGCTCAAGCATTAGAGCTAGAACCTAAAGCGAAAGTCATAGTACTCACTCGAAGACGAATTTTGAATAACGAGTTTTGCATTGCTGAAACTATATTTTTGCCACACAAATACTTTGCTATTTTAGAACAACAGCCTGAAGTGCCACACACTCTTTATCACTTTTATCAAACCCAATTTAACCTTACAGTGCGAGATACCCGCGACAGTATCAAAGCAGTGCTTGCCACAAAAAAAGATGCAGAGATGTTAGGTATTCAAGAAGGGGACCCCTTACTCGAAGTTACAAGGACCACCCATTCACTAGACAACAAGGCCATAGAATTTAGACTGAGTCGCTGTCGCAGTGATAATTATCATTATTTGGTGGAGTTGGGATAGGTTGGGTTTACTGTAGCTTTGGAATCATGCTTAGGCTTCAATAATAATTTTAATGTTCAATCGTTCATCTTTATCAGTTTTGGATAAAAGTTATCAAAAATTTTTCGTTCGCTATAAAATAAGACAATCTATTAGATTCATGTATTCGTTTCTGAGTATTTTATTTTAGAGTTTACAACGATTCTAGCCCTTAGATTGAGTAACTCCACAACTGCATTTACGTTTTATTTTCGATTTAATAAAGTAGTAATAGTCATTATGCTGCCTGATAAACGGGATAAAAGTCCGTTACAGCGTAAATGGCTTGCTAATCATACCCCTAGTTCGATTAACTCGAGAATATCGAATAATACGGTATCTGGATTGTGGGGAATACAATATGAAATTAGTATCTTTTATCACCATGATATTAGTATTAGCAGGCTTTAATTTTCAGGCGAGTAGCATGACAACAAAAACAAATAATCCTTTGAATATAAAGACAGTATTTGATCCTAAGATAGATGATAAATGGATTGGTATAGGGATCTCCTATGGATCTTACCGTGATGGTGAGAGCCCTCATAAAGGCAGTGTTTCCTCTGAGAAAGACATTCTGCAAGACATGATGTTATTGACTGCTAATAATGATAAATCTTGGAATCTTATCCGCATGTATGCAGCTGATGCGGCTAGTGAACAAGTATTGAAGACTATTAAAAAGCACAACTTACCTGTCAAGGTCATGCAAGGAGCTTGGTTATCTTCTACTCAGACTGACGAAGAAAATGAACAACAAATTTCAGAAGTCATTCGTTTAGCCAATGAATATAAAGACATTGTAGTGACTGTGAACCTTGGCAATGAGATTTTTGTCGACTGGTCAGCACATAAACTGCAAGTGTCTGACTACCCCAAATATTTGGGATGGGTTAAAAAAGTTCAAACAGAAACCCAAGTGCCGGTAACACTCGCCGATGACTATAATTTTTGGAACAAACCGTGGAGCCAGGAAATAGCACAAGCATTGGATTATATTGTTTTGCATGCATATGCGATGTGGAATTCACAAACCCTCGAAAATGCTTTGCCATGGACCGAGAAGACCTTCCATGATATCCAAGCATTGCACCCAACCAAACAGATTGTGTTAGGCGAATCAGGTTGGGCAACCAGCGCAATCACTAGCAACGGTGACGAAAGTTTGATTATCGGTGAAGCCAGCGAAACAGCCCAAAAAGTATTTTATGACGCATATAGACAATGGTTAGTAGACAACCATGTTGTGTCTTACTACTTTGAAGCCTTCGACGAAAAGTGGAAAGGCGGCGAAGACAAACCAGACGGTATTGCTGAAAAAAACTGGGGTGTATTTCACTCAGACCGCACACCTAAAGTGGCGGTAGAGGAGTATTACAATAACGACAAGTAGTTGTTAGGCTGAGCATGCCTATGTGTTTAACAAAGGACTAACTAGACATGGATACCTATTATATTAGGTATCCAGTTATTAGGTATCCAGTTATTTGACTAAACTGTCATAGGTAATTTTAAAACCCGTTACCAGTCTTTTTTATATGGTTGATGCTCTGTCAATATCATCAAAAAAATCCCTTTCTTCAAATTTAATACAAACCTCCGTTCATTTACTCACAAATAAAACATAACTTGCACTACCATTAATCTATGTAGTACATTGTTACTATGTACTACATAGTAACATGATGCATTGCTGAGTTGAGTTATGACAAAACAAGAAAATTTAAACGATAAATGGGACGTACAACTTCGAAAAGGCACCTTAGAATTGGTGATCTTAGCAGCGTTAAAAGAGCGTACGTTGTATGGTTTGGAGCTACTCAAATTATTGCATTCATTTGAAACAATGAAGATTACCGAAGGTACGCTTTACCCTTTAATGGATCGCTTAAAGCGCGACGAGTTGGTTAGTGCTTTATGGCGTCAAGAAGGTGATGCAAGACCAAGAAAATATTATCAACTGACGCAACAAGGCGCGAAAAAGCTTGAAGCGTTAACCAATCGTTGGCGTCAATCTGTCGAAGATATCGAGACCCTAATCCAAAATCCAAGTCCACAGCCTATTAACCCAAAAGGAGAATGACATGTCTGAGCAATCATTAATTCATGATTTTTTGAAAAATTTATCGAAGTACTTATCAAGGCTGGATAAGCCTGATGCTGAAGAGGTTATTCGTGAAATTGAAAGTCATATATTGGATGCCATCGAACTTCAGGAACAAACAGGGGGAATATCTGATGCCAAGTCTATTTTGGACGGCTTTGGTGAGCCTAGAGAGTTCGCTAACCAATATGTAGAACATTTACTTAAAGGCACACCACCTCCCAAAGGATTTAAGGCGATTCAAAGTGTAAAAAAAGGCGCCACTAAAACGCTTTATTATTCTATGGGGCTTTTGGGTTTTGGTGTTGCAGCATTTTTGATCATTATTGGTGTTGGAAAATTAATTATGCCTAGTGCGATAGGTGTGTGGTCAGCAGCACAAGGTAACAGTGTCGTCATTACTTTTTCTGAACACGTTTATCCAAATTCGGATGAATTGTTGGGTTATTGGTTGAGCCCCATTGCTATTGTCATCGGAGTTGGTATCGCTCTTTTAACCAGGAGCGTGCTAAGGGTACTAAAAGCGAGTATTCAATAACCAACACTTAACCTGTGGAAAAACTACGTCTCATTTCTGCTGTAAAGCAGTGATGCAAAGTTGTTCGGCCTAAATTTTGGCGAATCACTAGATATGGCGTTTTTTGTCTCTGAATTGCTTTGCTCATTTTTAATGATATTCGCGAAAATTTGTCTGTTTTAACTATCATAAAATTAGGAAGAACTTCATATGTTTAAAATTTTGAAAAGTAACCTCAAACACTTTTTAGTCACATTTAGTATTCTGCTTTTATTGGTGGTTACATTTGGAATTTATCATGGTGCAGAGGCACATTTTAATGAAGATAGATTGGCCTACAAACTCGACAAAGAAGGGCCACACGTCTTTTTTGAAGACAATACCATGGTTGTCAATTACGTTCGTGGTCGTAAACTGGAGGGTTTTTACAACGATCAAACTATCTATCCTATAAATAGTAATATTTCGGCTAAGGCTTATTTTACCTTGGAAGGGCAGGATATAGATTTTGAGATCAGCCCAAACATTGAAACACCCGCATCAACTTATGATGATAATAATCCTATTTTAGCTATTTCAGATATCGAAAGTGGTTACAAAACTTTTCGAGATTTTTTGATTGCTAATGGCGTTATAGATGAGGCGTTAAATTGGATTTTTGGCACAGGTCATTTGGTACTAGTCGGTGATTTTGTTGACCGTGGAAATTCTGTCACTCAAGTTTTGTGGTTCATTTATAAGATGGAGCAGGAAGCCAAGCAGCATGGAGGCAATGTGCATTTTATCATTGGTAATCATGAAATTAAAAATATGCAAAACAACTTCTACAGCGCATCTGAAAAGTATCTTTACGTGGCTTCGATTATTGGAAAAACACATTCCGATTTATACTCCGCAGATGCATTTTTAGGCCGTTGGATGGAAAGCAAAAATAGTGTTGAACGTATTAATGGCAGCTTGTTTGTGCATGGTGGTATTCACCCAAAGATCAGCGAGTTTAATTATACCCTTGATGACATTAATCAAATCGTTCGTAACCATTATCGAAAACCATATTACACAAAACGTGACACTGGCAATAAGGAGTTTCTGGTGTCATCAAAAACTGGTCCAGCGTGGTATCGAGGTTATTTTAAAGATGACTTAAGCCAAGAAGAAGTAGAAAAAGGATTAGATACATTTGCTGCAAAAGCGGTCGTTGTGGGTCACACCTTACAATGGTCAGTGAAAAAGCTATATCAAGGAAAAGTATTCGCAATTGATGTAAAACACCCTAACGACTATGAATCTAACTTTCCCCCAAGAAGTTCTGAAGGTTTGTTGATCGAAGCAGATAAATATTATCGATTATTGAGTGATGGCACAAAACTGCTGCTGTAAATAGAAGGAGTAATAATAGTTTTAAATGTAAAAACCAGTAAGCATCATTAATTGATTTTATAAATTATTTTACGTTTTCCGGTTATTCTTTTTGGTAGTTAACAGAATACTTATTTTTTGGTAAGCATTGCACTTAGGTATAAATTTAAATGGTCAAAAAGAAAACTTATTTCTGAAAAGGTCTCAGTGTTTATCGAACGCGAGTTATCAAAAATATGCGAGGTGATAACACCGATTTCTTTTTGACCAACCTTTACAGGAGTGATAACCATGCAGCCTTTATTAATTAAACCCTCTAGGTCTGGGGTTATATAGCTGCGCCATTTTATGTGTTTGTAATCATCAATTAATGTACCGTTGGACAAATGAAGCGCATAGCTCATAACATTCTCACTCTGATTAACTGGGATCGAACAATTAAATATCATGGGTAAACCTTGATGGTCGAAGTTAAGGCGTGTTTCTAATTGTGATTTATCAGCACGCAACACCCAAAATGAGCAGCGATCCAATTCAAAAATTTGTGCTGCATCTTTGAGTGCTTGGCTAATGTAGTTATTGATCGTATTACTATTTTTTGTGAGTTGCGTTAGCTTTTGCAATGCAGCTAAAAGTGCTTGTTCTTTGTTAAGGTTTTGTTCTTCTTGGACGGGTAATGAAGGCTTAAAATCAGAAGGCTTAGGCAATGGTTTTAAATAACTTTCCAGCACAGAAGCGTCATATGAACTAAGAAGTTCTAGTGCTTGATTGCGGGTGTGTTCAATTTTTACCTTCAGTGAAGCAACATCAATTTTCATCAAAGTACTGATATCTTTTAAAAGTTTATCAAACTCCACTTTAGATTTTGGCGGCGACGCAATCGCAGTGGTAAGTTGATTGGCGAAACTGATAAATTTCATTTCATTGGTGCGGCTTTCGGGATGGTCAAGCGACTTAAGTAGCAAGTCACTCAGATCCCAGGTTTTAGCAAGACCGACACTCAAATCCTTAAAATTAACACCTATTATTGATGCACAATACTTTTGAAATTCAGCATTTGGTAGATTTGCTTTTTGTATTAATTTCTTGGTTAAGTCTGAACCGGTGCTCCAAAATGAGGTTTCACCGATGTGGTAAAGCATCGCTGCTAAGTACACTTCCTCCTGAGTGCTTTCATCATAATTAGGCACCATAACCCGAGCCAACATACCGGCATAAAAGGCGTTTGCCATTAGCATCATTAGACGATCATAGACTGGAGGAGCAAGATTTTTACTGCGTAATAGTCCTTCAAGTATTTTTGATGTTAAACAGATATTCTTGATTGAATGAATGCCTAGCATGATTGCGGCGCGTGAAACTGTCGTCACTTTATTTATCGAAGCACGGTCAGAACTGTTGGCAACTCGCAATACACAAGACGAAAGTGCTTGGTCATGCAATATTACTTTGCTGAGCTTAGGTATCGAAGAAATGTCATCGTTGGAAAACTTGTCTAGCACCGATGCCATTGAGGTAATCGCGGGTAATTCTTTTTTTGCTAGCCCTTCTATCCATTGTGATGGCGTCAATTTTGATTTTTCAATCATCAACAACAGCCCCACATGTATAGGTAAGGTGGAAATTCCTAGTGTGTATTTGGTTGAATGGTCTTATTACTATCGGCTTCAGAAAATACTCACATTTGTATACTGCTATATTTGCTAGCTTACGCTTAGAGCTTTAAGTGTCAAGTTATGCTCGGTTTTGAATCAAGTGCATAGGCCTACATATTACTTGGGCTATACATGGCCTCTGTCTGAGGGGGTTAAGGCAGGCTAGGGTATGCCCAATAATCGGTTGGTTTGTCTGTCAGAGTTATGAGATAAGCAACTTTAGGCCTACATCTATGGGTTGTATTGAAGCTTAAATGGCATGTAAAAACAGCTTTGGCTATTTGTAAATAAAAAAACCGCTACTCTTTTAAAGATTGCGGTCTTTTTTACTAGTTATATTACGACGTTAAATGCTCAATGGATTCAAGTCGATGCTGGTGTACTTTCACTCGCCATTTTCTCGTTACGGGCTTCAGCCTCGGCCCAATCTTTAGGCAGCGTTTTGGCGGCCCAAAAGAATGCAATGATGGATATGATATAAGGAACAATTAATGAAGTAATTGATAAGCGCAACGCATGCACTTCTCCATACTGTTCTGTTAACGCAGAGCTTAATAAACCAATATAAGTTGGGCCTCCGCCAAGCGCGATCAGGTTCAATATTAAAAAGAATAGCGCTGTAGACATTGCTCGCATGTTAATCGGAGCTAGTGTTTGGGCTGCGGCAAAACTAGGGCCTAAATATACGCCGGCCGAAACCAGGTATACAGTCACCAGTCCTAAGTGAAGATATATGTTTTGCACCCAAAAGGCTGCGATAAGGGCGGGGACTCCTACCAAAAGAACAACACCCGGTAGCCAACCATATGCACTGATATTTTTTTTTGCTAATTTTTCGGTGATGACTGCGCCATAATAAGTACCGGCACCATAGCCAACGAGGTGAATTAGACCAAGCATTAACATTAACCAGCGAAACTTGCCGTTGCCAATACCAGGCGCATATTCTGGAAGAAAGCGAACAATATAATCTACCCCCCAATTAGCTACAGCATAACCTCCAAAGCTAACCCATGCGATGCCCATACACATTGCCCACCAACTAGGTATTTTAGCTAATGTTTTTATAGATTCAGCAATGCCAACCGGCTCTAAAACAATATTATCGCCTTCCATTTGCCCACGTTTTGGTTCACGTACTACAAGTGAAATAATTAACGCTAAAACAACCCCAGCGATACCAAGTGAGATGAGTGTGCCTCTCCAACCAAGAGTTTCAACCAATATTCCGGCTAGAATATAGGAAAATGCGATACCAATCGGAATGCCTAGGGAATAGATACCGAGCGCACTTGCTCGCTTTTCTTTTGGGTATAGGTCTGAAATTATAGAATGTGAGGGAGGCGAACCGCCTGCTTCACCAATGCCCACACCAGTTCTAGCAATAAGCATGGTTGTAAAGCTATTGGCCATGCCTGTAAATGCAGTGAACAGGCTCCAAAAAAATACTGAAATGCTGATGATTCTTATACGGCTATAACGGTCAGCCAACCAGGCAATTGGTATGCCAACAGTGGTGTAAAGTAAAGCGAAACCAAAACCTTTGAGTAGGCCTAGCTGCCAGTCTTCGAAACCAAGATCGGCTTTGATGCTTGGAGATAAGGCGCCCATGATTTGGCGGTCAATAAAACTAAATATATAGGCTAATGTGAGTAGCCATAATACAAACGTGCGGTAGTTACTTGTCTCGGCCATCTTGGGTTGGCTCATACAATCTCCTTAGTTTTTATTGGTCTGTTTATCAGACACTTTTTATTCCGAATTATATTTTTTGAATTTGTACTATGTTTTTTATTTGTTAATAAAGAATAAACGCTATGGCTACTCTATACAACAGACTTGGATTGAGAAATTACTGACTTCATGTAACTGCTAGTTTGTAAAGGAAATGCCTGATAGTTTGTTTCGACGTGAAGCCGAGATGCAGCAAACCTTTAAATCCAATGATGACTACTGGCTCATTTCTAATACACAGCAACTAGCTTCTGTGAGTGGGCGTGAGCGCTGGATTTTTATTATTTACGGTCATTGGCTTCAACTAGCTGACAAGGTAGGATACTTAAAAAGGTCACCTGATAATCCTTAAATTTAACAATGGGATCGCGCACATTGAATGATGAAAAAAAGTCTTTTCTGGCATTGAGAAATTCTCTCACGTCTTATGCACCAATCAGTGACGAGACTTGGGTGGCGTTTATGAGCATATCAAAATTTAGATCGCTACCAAAAAACACCCTTCTATATAGTGCAGGTAATATCCCTCAATCCTATGCATACGTTTACCAAGGATTAATTAGGTGTTTTACCTGTGATGAAAACGGCAAGGAATACAATAAAAACTTTTTTGATGAAGGCATGTTTCCTGGGGCAATGACGGCCCTATTATCGGCGTCACCATCGAGGCTGTCTTTTGAAACGATTGAAGATAGCCTCTTAATCGAGATTGATTTTTTAGCCTATAGAAAATTGATGATTGAAAAAAGCGATTTAAAACTGTTTCAAATCTACTATTTAGAGAAAAATTGGCTGTTGGCAAAAGACTCCCGTGAAATTGAAATTGTGCAAGACGATGCCACGGCTCGTTATTTACGTTTTATTGGTGAGAACCACAGGTTAGTAAATCGCTTGGCTCAATATCATATTGCTTCTCATCTTGGCATTACTCCAACACAATTAAGCCGCATCCGCAGAAATCTGTAGTTTATCAACCTATGTAAATGAAAACCTAAGTTCATCTACGTATTCTGTCTCTCAACAACTGAACAGGTGGCTTTGCTGGACCGGCAACCTATCCAACTAGGACAGAATAAAATGAAACTAATAGAAGCATTAGATTTGCGTTATGCAGTCAAAAATTCTCGGATGAAAAAATTCCCACTGTAGAATTAACAAACCTACTAAATGCGACACGCTTGAGTGCATCGTCTTATGGGCTGCAGCCATACAATATTATCGTGGTCGAATCGAATACCATTCGAAAGCAGTTGCTGCCTTTCTCTTACGGACAAGAAAAAATTGCCGATAGCTCTCATTTGATCATATTTGCTGCTCACACTCAGGTTGGTGATATGACGGTTGACCGTTATATTGAGAAACATGCAAAAACCAACAATATGCCTTCTGCTGATCTAGACAACTTTTCAAATCACATGAAGTCTGTATTGGCTGCTAAAACAGCAGATCAAAAGCAACAATGGTCACATCAGCAGGCGTATATAGCGCCAGGCAATTTTTTGACATGTGCAGCTATTATGAAAATTGATAGCTGTCCTATGACGGGTTTTGATAATGCAGGATATGACGGCGTATTAGGCTTGCTTGAAAAAAACCTAACAACTTCTGTGATATGCCCCATAGGCCTTCGCCATTCTTACGATGCTCAAGCACTCAGCCCTAAAGTCCGTTTTGACTATGATCAAATAGTGATTGAAATTTAGCATGAGTTATTTATCTTTGCTTGTGATGACAGCGGGCGCTGTCATCTCTGTTCAAGCTACAATGAATGCAAAGCTAAGTGTTTTATTAAAAAGCGCAATGATGGGTACTAGTATTGCCTTTTTTTTAGCTGTGTGTTTGCGGTATCGGCGATGATGCTCTCGGCAATTTTGTTTTCA